>Ga0310344_10000952_pt1 | contig 22347 bp, 18 predicted proteins | sample HC15DNA20200_MG_FD_203801 | JGI IMG/M metagenome (GOLD analysis project Ga0310344, IMG submission 203801) | Marine microbial communities from station ALOHA, North Pacific Subtropical Gyre - HC15-DNA-20-200_MG | ecosystem: Environmental > Aquatic > Marine > Oceanic | place: Pacific Ocean: North... | reverse complement strand
GAAAGGGGGGCAGTTATGACGTGCACGTTAACGGCGTTAATGGTGGTTGTCACGATGCCATTCTCCTTCTCAAAAAAAGTTTAGTTCCAGGGTACCTTAGGTTAAGAGAACCAGTAGCACAATCGATGTCATTAATAATGCCAATAGCTGGTGTCAGTGTAATATCATGCTCGAGATTGGTACATGGGGGTTTGTGTTTTAAAAGGAGATGTAAGTAATGCGGAAGATGTTCTCTTTGGTTAGCCTGTTCACTTTGTTATTTGTTGTTAATGTTCTGATTACAGGTGTTATGGCTCAAGGTGCCACTCTCGATTTGTTTGGTGATCCGACTTTTGGGGTAATAAAATTGGCGCCTGGTTTCACGCCAGATCCTTACAATATAGAGGCCTTGAGTGGTGGCCCACTTGATGCTTCTTTCTGGGTTGATTCGAACTGTACTGGCTTTATAGGCTCTGATCCGGATTTTCGGCTTAACTGGAGTGGTGACGGTAGCGATTTCCGTATTTTCTTTGTTGGTGATGGTGATGCAACTCTTGCAGTAAATGATCCGTATGGTGATTGGCACTGTAACGATGATTTTGATGATCGCAATCCTCTGATTAAATTCGACGGCGCTGCTTTTGGCCAATACGATATTTGGGTTGGAAGTTTTGATCCCGAGGTTAATCTTTTTGGAAATCTTTACGTTACTGAATTGGGGCTAAGTCCTGTCGATTTCGCTTTGCCGGAGGTAGAGCTGGTAGTTTCAGCACCCCCGAACTTTGGCGAGACTGCCTTGGGGCTTGATTTCACCCCCGATCCCTATAGGGTTCAGGTGTTAAGTGGTGGTCCCATTGAGGTTGCTAGCGCTAACTTACCTAGTAACGAATACTGTGTTGGCTACACTACAGCTGAGCCTGACTTTCGTCTTGAATGGATCGAAGACGGTACTGATCTACTTCGCATCATGGTCGTGGCTGACGCTGACACTACATTAATTATCAATGACCCATACGGGGATTGGTATTGTGATGATGACACCTACGATTTCGATCCATTGATTGAGTTTAAAGCCCCGACATCAGGCCTTTACGACATCTGGGTGGGTAGTAACGATAGTGGAATTACGATTCCCGGAACCCTCTTAATTACCAAGTTGCGTTTTGATCCGCGCGAATTTTACTAGGACCCATCATTTTTACCTCAATCCTTACCAAAGATCCAGATTTTATTATTAGAAAAAAGATATAAATCTTCCGTGCAACACTGTTTCAAATAGTGGTCGACATATAAGGGGGTAGTTGAGGATGGAGTTGGTAGAACGTAGCATATCCGCTTCGCAAGAGGCTATGACCTATGGTGAGTTCACTGCGGTGGAGCTGTGCCAAGCCTACTTGGACCGTATAGAACGGATGGATCGTTCTGGTCCCACGCTCCGATCAGTCATTGAGGTCAACCCCGAAGCCCTTAGCATTGCTTCTTCTCTCGACCTCGAGCGGGCGGAACTCGGGCCTCGTGGTCCCCTACACGGAATTCCGATTCTCATCAAAGATAATATTGATACGGGAGACCTTATGGCTACTACTGCCGGCTCTCTTGCGCTTGAGGGCCATATTTCCAGTAGTGATGCCTTTATTGTCTCGCGTTTACGCCAGGCAGGAGCCATTATTCTAGGGAAGACTAACTTGAGTGAGTGGGCTAATTTCCGCTCAACTCGTAGCTGTAGTGGCTGGAGTAGTCGAGGGGGTCAGGTGCGCAATCCCTACGCTCTCGATCGCAGTCCTTGTGGCTCTAGTTCTGGTTCAGGAGTTGCGGCTGCTGCCAGTCTAGCTGCTGCGGCAGTTGGTACTGAGACCGACGGCTCGATCGTATGTCCGTCTGGAGTTAACGGTCTTGTTGGCATCAAACCCACTATCGGGCTTGTTAGCAGATCAGGAATAATCCCAATTTCTTATTCTCAAGATACTGCTGGGCCTATGGCTCGCACTGTCGAAGATGCTGCTATCCTCCTAACTGCACTAGCTGGTCAAGATTCTTGCGATCCAATTACTGATAATTCATTTGGTAAAACTATCGATTTCACCAGCCAACTAGATATCAACGCTCTTCGCGGTACCAGGTTAGGTGTTTGTCGCAATTTTTTCGGTAATCACGAACGTGTTGACGAGATTATTGACACTGCTCTCAATCAGCTTAAGTCTCTTGGTGCGGAACTAGTTGATCCAATCGATCTGGGAAACATCGCGATGAGTACATCAGCCAAACATGAGCTCTTACTTTTTGAATTTAAAGCAGGTTTAAATGCGTATTTGGCTAAACACCCTAACGCCAAAGTGAGGAGCCTTCAAGAGGTCATAGCTTTTAATGAGACTCACGCTGATCAAGTCATGCCGTACTTCCGCCAAGAACTTCACGAGTTAGCTCAGGCTAAGGGTGATCTTGCTGAACATGCATATCTTGAGGCAAAAGCTGAGTGCTTGCGAGTATCGCGAACAGATGGAATCGATCTAGCGTTGCGGGAGCATCGGTTAGATGCCATAGTTGCACCAACCAACACTCCCGCGTGGACTGTAGACCTGATCAATGGTGACAGGAGCTTGGGTAGTTGCTCTTCACCAGCAGCTATGGCGGGTTACCCTCACATTACAGTTCCTGCTGGTTACGTCGAGGGTCTACCCGTAGGAATTTCCTTCTTCTCAACTGCATTTACAGAGGGGCAGCTTATAGGTTTTGCTTACGCCTTTGAACAGGCGACACGGGTCCGACGCATTCCGACGTACAAAACGGATGTCAACAAAATTGCAACTTAGGTTTCTTCCGAGCGAAATGACTCAAATGATGCCTGAGTTGCCGGAAAACTTTCCTAAACCGTTCTAGATCTTTCCTACGATACCGCCATCGACGTTGATCATTTCGCTGGTGATGAATCGCGACTCATCGGAAGCTAGAAACAGCACGAGATTAGCCACATCTTCAGGTAATCCAGGTCCCTCGAGAACCTGAGTCTTCTCAAACCACTTCTCGAAGACGTGATGCCCACCATCTGGATCATGAAGAGTTCCACGGGTAGCTCGTGACGTCAAAATCTGGCCGGGTCGCACGCAATTCACTCTGATATGGTGTTTGCCTCCAATCCCTGCTAGATAACGCGTAAGAGCTTCAACGCCTGCTTTCGAAGCCCAATAAGCCGGAGTAGTTGCGCCAAATTCTTCGTACATCAAGGTGTTGATTCCACGCTGTGCAGCAACTGACGACATGTTTATTACTGCTCCACCCCCAGCTTTAATGAGGTGTGGCCATACTGCTTGGCTCATGTTAAATGTTGACGTTAAATTTACACGAACAATGTGCTCAAAGTCCTCGAGCGGCTCGTTGGGAAATTGGCTAGGTGCGCCACGACCAGCATTATTAAAAAGAAAGTGTATAGCTCCATAAGTAACAGCTGCTTCTTGGACAGCCGTATTGACGGCACCTTCGTCTGTAACGTCACAACCAATAAATGTCGCATCTCCGCCATCACTACGGATTGCTGTTTCTACTGCCCGGCCCTTTTCCTCATTGCGCGCCATGAGGATGACTTTGGCTCCTTCTCGCGCGAACGCTCTAGCAGCACCCTCACCGATCCCACTGTTTCCCCCAGTGACAATACCTATTTTGTCCTCAAACCGATTCGTTGATTGGGATGATAGAACGTTAGTTAGTTGTGAATTACCGGGCATAGTGACTCCTTAAGTATGAATTGGACTCAATAGATGTAATCCAGTGTAGACGTTAATCACCTAATATTGTGTTGACAAAGTCAATCCTGGCCATGAAGATGCTCGAGTCTCCCGTTTTCCCTTGGATTAGGTTTGGCGTAAGGCTGAGTACTAAATTACTGGCATTCGTAATATGGTCCTATTAGAGCAGTGACCGGCAGTTTCCAAAGGAGTGATCGATGGTCAGCGAAATGGATGATTACCTATTTGATTTAAGAGGTTACATAGTTTTGAAACAGGCGGTTTCGGAAGAGGATGTGGCTCAACTAAACGCGTGTGTGGACAGGTTAATTGAGGATGAAGAGCAGAAACGTTTTGCTGGGTATGAACAATTTGGTCAGTTGTTATCAAATGTTGTTGAAGCAGGAGAACCTTTTGAGCGGTTAATTGACCATCCTTCTTGGTCCGAACACCTGCAAAGGTACATCGGCATTGATCAGCCGGTATTCAACACTAGTGGAGTAATCGTGCGGGCTCAAGGGCAAGCTTCGAAGCTTCATTCGGGAGCACACAAGCGACGTATAAATACACAGTTTCGTTATCATAATGGTGAATTTCGTTGTGGCCAAATCAACGTAATTGTTGCTCTTAATAAGGTTGGTCCGGGTGATGGTGGGACAATGATTGTATCTGGTAGTCATAAGTCCAATTTGATTCATCCGGCTTTCGCTAGTTCGGAAGCTACACCAGGTGGTTCATTGGATAAAGTGGAGGGTACCGTGGAGGTATTGATGGATCCTGGGGATGCTCTTCTTTTTGTTGATTGTGCTGCTCATGGTTCTGGTAAGAGAGTGAATCCAGGTGTACGGAGGGCAGTGTTATACCGATATGGTCCTAAGTGGCAGACGTATCGGCCTAGCGAGGAGTTGGTTGGTCGTCTTACGCAGGAGCAGCGTGATTTCATGAACGAGTAGGGATCAGAAGGGCTAACCAAACCGACCATACAAAACGTTATTTTCATGACACTTAAATCATGGGGAAAGTAATTGCTTGGCTATAACTTAATGAAGCATCTAAGGTAAACGTTGCGACAAATTGCCCTACAGCAGGAACTATAACTTCGTAAGCTTTATTGAAGCGCTTTCACCTTTCTGTATTTTCGGGTTCTTAGTTAACGAAACCCTACTGTATAAGGCAATTCCCCACCATTCCAACCTTCGTAAGCACTAATTCTCAGGTAATAGGTTTTTTTGCCGGTTACTGTGAAGTCAATACGGGAGCAATATCCGCTACCAGGTTTATCGTCATTAGTAGCCAAAACAGTTCCTTCTGAGCTGTAAAGGGTGAGAATCGTATCTGCCTTGCCATAGGTCGGTATGCAATTACCGAACGTTTCGACAGTATAGGTTCCACTCTTTGGGATTAGTAAGGCGAAGAAGTCAAAAGGCCCGGCGTTAAGATCTATAACATCGCCATTCAGGTAAGCGCCCTGGAGGAGGATGTTGTCTGTCTCGAAATCTTCATTAGGTTCCGATTCACTTGGCTGGTTGGTAGTGATGTCGAAAACGAAGTCCCCAAGGGAGGACACGTTAACAACACTCATCACCGCAGAGTTGTTACTACTGCTATAAGCACCTGCTTCTTCAGTATAATCCTGGGTGTCGTTTTCGATGCTATCAATATAGGCCTGGACAAAGAATTCTCCATTTGGAACTATCCCATCAAAGATGTAATTGTTATCATCGTTCGCTTTAACTGTATCAATAATGGATCCAGTAATAGCGTTATACAGACGAACTTTAATGGTAGGAGGTGGAGGTGGTGGGGGTGGTGTGCAATCTAGAGCACCATCAAGGTCCAATCTAGGTCTAATCAGATTGTTACGGCTATCGGTTATTGCAACACCTGCGGTGTCTAAGCAGTCTAGTATCGAACTTACGCTACCACCGTCAGCAATAGAGGGGAATTTATCTCGCATTACCGCCCAAGCCCCTGCAATGTGTGGAGTTGCCATCGATGTGCCTTGCCAATTACTAAATCCCTCATTTGGCACAGAAGAATTGATATATGCCCCTGGGGCAAGAAGATCTACCAGGTCTCCGCTATTGGAAAAAGAAGAGATTGTGTCAACTGTTGTTCCCGATGAACCATCATTAGTTGAACCTACACTTACTGCGCTCGAAATGCAGGCTGGTGAGCTAATCCCTGTAGTAAAGCCGTTATTACCTGTTGCTATTACCGTAGCGATGCCAACTGACAACAGATTATCTATGGCTGATTTTTGTGCACTTGAGTCGCACGCAGAATTATATGGCCCACCGCCGCCAAGACTCATGTTCACCGCAGCGATATTTATTCCGTCATTATGGAGCTCCAAAACTCTCTGGAGTCCGAGTATTTGATCAGACGTCCAACTTAGTACACATGGGCCACCAGCACAATAGTTGTCGAAGCGAGAAAAGACCTGAATAGCGATTATGCCGCCGTCGCTTGCAACACCTGAGGAGCTATTGCTAGTTCCTGCTGCTATTCCTGCTACGTGGGTTCCGTGATCACAACCAGAAATAGTCGACGAACAGTTGACCCCAGAACCCACCGCCGTAGAGGAATCTTCGCCGCTAGGACAAACTGATACTGACTCCGCAGTAGTACTCGAATAACATGCTTCAGAAACAACTTTGCCTGTTAAGAAGCTGTGTGAGCTATCCACGCCGGTGTCAAGCACTGCGACTGACCAATTAGTGCCATCGTAACCGGCTTCCCAAGCGTTGTCAGCGTCAACTAAGGGAATGCTCTCATCTAAGGTTGGCGGTACAGGGATGTCTTGTTCGATGCTGGCTACCATCGGGTCGTTAGCTAGGACTAAGATAGTATTGGCGTTAGCCTCAAGAGCTAATAATGGTGCTATGTGAAACGTCTTAACGTCATTTACGCCATTTGCGGGCAACCGTTGCAACAAAGATGCCTGTGTGTACGATAGAGCTTGCTTCTGGGCCTTGGAAAGGTCTGGGCTTAGAAAACCCTCAGGTATAAATTGTTGATTTAATTTGACTATTATTCGCAAAGTACCTTTTTGCTGAGCACGTGCTATTAGGTCATCTATACCCACTTGGGCTTGAAGGGCTGTAGGTAAAGGTTTGATAGGGGATATTACTTGTTTGGGTGGGGAAATTATGGAAACAGTTGAGTTGCTGGTGATAATTTGGCCAGAAATGGTACTCAATGGTCCTGATGGTGGCTCAGAGCCACCATCAGGACCATTGTTTAAACTGCCACAGGAAGCGCCAACCAAAATCAGGAGGAGAAGGGCCAATACCGTAACCACAGGTCTCGTCATTGTTGAGTCACTGCCTTCTTATTAATCATTAAGGTTTAGTGTAAACCTATCATTTCTCCGGACTTTATCCTATTTGGGAAGGTTTTGTAGGTTCGCATAATTGATAACCATAATTATAGAGCTTGAGAAAAAAGTTGAAAAAGCCGTTCGAGTTACGAACGGCTTTTTCAGGGCTGTTGCGTGGTCGGGGCGAGAGGATTTGAACCTCCGACCCCCTCGTCCCGAACGAGGTGCGCTACCAGGCTGCGCTACGCCCCGGCGCAACGGCCTACTCTATTCGAATGTCTTGGCTGCGGTCAAGAAAGGGCTCTTAAATTTTAATGCCCACCTAGGTGTTCCTCTCGCAAAAAGCCTTCCCGTTCAAACAAAGGAATATTCCAGAGTGCTCCTTCTTGAAGTCGCTATTTTAAACCTACGGTCCCACCTGGTAAGAAGTACGCGGGTCAATTCGGGCTGAATAGTTGGAGGAGGACAATGCATTATTCAACCGCTTCGGGTTAATGTTTTTTGTAGCGCTAATGTGATGGTACCTTTCTGGCATTGTTTGTGCCTGAAATATGTTTTCGTGTATATCAGGTCCTTTAATAAGCGGAGCCCTATGAGAAGCTAAATACTTTGGTTATTTGCGATAATTAGTCTCACGATTAGGTAAACATTTATGGAGTGTAATTTGAGTAAAGGGCTTTTACCGAGCATCCCGAGAATAAAAACAAATCCTAGTGGCAGTTTAAAGCTAGTCCTTCGTACCTATTCACCTAAGAACGTTTGCTGGCAGAAGGCGGCTTGCTCTTCTAGCCGGAAGTAGGCCTGCCAGGATGCTCGTTGTGATTGAAAGTAGTCCCACCCAAACAAAATCTAGCCATTGTAGTTGGACAGGGAGCTCTGTAATGAAATATAGGTCACCAGGAAGTGGGTAAGGTTGGAATCGAAAGTAGAGGCTAGTAGCTATACCAAATAGCATGCCGATAATGGTTCCGGTGAGACCCAGTATGAATCCTTCCATCGTGAATATCGCTAGGATCTGACGACTCGATGTCCCTAGAGCTCGGAGTATGGCAATCTCCTCAGTTTTTTCTGCAACGCTCAAAACCAGAATATTAGTTATCCCCATAGCAGCAACAAGGACTATTAGGAAAACTACAGCCGAAATCAATGCTTTTTGTAGTCGCAATTGGTGTAACAAATTGCTAAAGAGGTGTTCCCAAGAGAAGGGTTGCATATTGAAGTCATTACCAAGGTGTATGCCTATGGCACTTGCTTTATCTGGTTCGTGCAGGCGAATGTAATAGCCGGTGATCTCACTATCGAGACCTAAGTACTTCTGGAGATTGCTGATCGAGATGTAAGAAACGATTCCATCAATTAGTTCATTACCAACTTCGAATGTGCCTACAAGAGAGAAAAAGGCACGATTTCCTCTGATGTCATTTATTAATATTTCCTCGCCTAAGGTAATGCCTAGTTGCCTTCGGGCTAGGGATGTACCAAGAACAATTCCATTATCTGATGTGATTGCGGTAGATTGTTGAGTAAGAACTGGGAGATCCAGGACCTTTCTCATGAGATCAGGTTCAATCCCGATTAGTTGCGTAAATCCCTGGCTTCCCCTAAGGCCAAGTGTTTTGTTAGCTCGTCGAGCAATTAGCGCTTGGCTCGTAAGGAATGGAGCGGCTGCTGCGACCTCAGGCATGCCATTAAGCCTCGTAAGCATCTCTGGTTTGTCCTGGTGAGTACTGCCATCAAAGCTTTGGAGAACCAAGTGAGGTGTTGCTTGTAGTGTACTGTTGATCAACTGTGCAATGAATCCATTAGTAAGGGAAAGAGCTGTGATTAGAACCATTACGCCAACGCCAACCCCAAGTACTGTTAATCCGCTTTGGAGACCTCGTTTGCGAATGTGACGGAAAGCGATAAAGAGAACAAAGGGTGCCACAATCTAGTAGGTAGGATAGCTTTGGTAGCTTGTTGTAAGCAAGCTCAGTGGCGGTTTGAGACTGGGAGGGAATCAAACAAGCTTGGTGCGTCAGTTAGTAAAGGCCCTTCGCGTCCGTAGCGTACTAGTTCAACCTCAACTCGACGGATTCCCCAATTTACCGCCGCGTCGTACTGGGCAAACCATATGTCGACCTGTTGGCGTTTTCGGGCGTGCATAGTGTCTTCAACAATAAAGAAATTTTGAGTTTCTAAGATGTCCTGGTAATCATCAGCACCAGCACCAGTCGATAGGCTTCCGAGATCATTTAGGCGAACTAGAGAACCATACGGTAGTACAGAACCTAAGAGATCTCGACTGGCAGCAATGATTCCGAAACTTGTTCGCTTTCCAGTAGAAGTGATGTGGGGAGTGCTATCAGTCTGAGATGGGAGAGAGTTATATCCCGTGGCTATCACGGTATACCGTGGATTCGCTTTTGGCCCAAGTGTTTGGGGGAAATTAATGACCAGCGGCTCCTGATGCAATGTCACTGAGGGAGTTATCTGGAGATTGATCATTTCAATTGGAGTGGGACTAAACCCCATAATTAGCATGGCGATGACAATGCCAACAGTCGTGAGTTTTACCCCTAGGTGCAGCGCCATAGGTCCCCGATCTCCCAGAAAAAATGTTGCGATCAATCTATTTGGTAGCGAAGAGAATAACCTGTCACAATGTTTTTGTGCAACCAACACATCGTTAATAGCCCCGCTGTCGAGTTTAGATGACCCTCGTTACTTGTTAAACCCAAGGTTCCTTCAATCAAAATCTTAAAGTAAATAGATAGCTTAGCCACCAATGAACGCTGTACTCGCTCAGAGTAAAATTAGCCTCTGAGTTTTAGGGGATTGTGGTCTGATGGGTCATACTGATCCGGATCTGACTTATTTGCGAAATGTAAACGGTTGATGTATTAGTTTTCGATGATTACTGATAGAAGAGGGCTAAGTTGCAAAAACGCAGGCTATTCTTAGAGTAGGTTGAAATTAGCGAGACCGATGTTACCGTAACCTTGATCTTGGGTTTCTGTATTGCCGAATTTGGGTAGCACTTATCCAGATCGTTTTCGAGAAGAACGGTCTTGGGCTATAATCGTCAAGCTCATGGATCGTAATCCGCTAGTCTTCGAGATAGATGCAGAGCACGGGATGGCTCGTTCGGGTTATTTACGTACGTCTCACGGGGTCATTGAAACTCCCGCCTTTGTAGCTGTCGGTACCCAAGGTACTGTTAAATCATTGGCCCCTGAGACAGTGATTGCAACGGGTACCCAGGTTTTGTTCGCGAATACCTACCATCTCTACCTCCGACCTGGTCAGCGAGTGATAGCAGACCATGGTGGACTCCATCGGTTCATGAATTGGCAGCGTCCCTTGATGACTGACTCTGGAGGGTTCCAGGTATTCTCTCTCGGTGCAGGGATTGAACACGGTATCGGCAAGATTGCCAGCATCTTTCCAGGTGAAGAAGATACACAGACCAATGAAGAAGGTGACTCGTTAAAGGACAGATCGATGGTTTCGATAGAAGAAGAGGGTGTCCGCTTTATTAGTCACATCGACGGTAGTGAGCATCTGTTCACCCCAGAGGGTTCGATTATTGTTCAAAGAGATCTGGGGGCGGATATTATTCTTGCATTTGATGAGTGCACTAGCCCGTTGCATGAAAAAGACTATACACGAGCTAGTGCTGAGAGGACGCATCGATGGGCTGATCGATGCCTTGAGGCTTTCGAGGCAACGATTCCGAGACACGGATATCCACAGGCTCTTTTTGGTGTTGTTCAAGGAGGAGCCTACCGAGATACTCGTGAATATAGTGCAAAGATTATTGGTAAGAAGGGGTTTGACGGTATTGCTATCGGTGGAAATCTAGGACGTACCCGGCAGGATATGTATCGGATTTTAGAATGGACCATTCCATACCTACCAGCTGATTTACCTCGCCATCTACTAGGTATAGGCGATGTATCGAGCATTTTTGAGGCGGTGGAAAGAGGTGTTGATACGTTCGACTGCGTTAGTCCAACCCGAAATGCCCGTAACGGGGGCGTTCTAGTTCGCTTTGATAAGGGAGTTAAGCTCCGAAATTTCCGGTTAAACCTTCGAAATGCTCGCTTTGCTAACGACCTTGCTCCTCTTGAGCAGGGGTGTTCATGTTACACCTGTCAACATTTTACGCGTGCTTATATAAGGCATCTGTTTCGGGCTAAGGAGCAGTTGGCGCATCAACTCGCGAGCATTCACAATTTGAATTTCATGGCGAGGTTAATGTCTGAGATTAGAAGCAGCTTGAAAGAAGGCAGGTTCGGAGTTTTGAAAGAAGAATGGCTTACCTTCGAGTGATTAGCTCCTAAGCCTCTCAGTAATGATTTGCTAGGAGGGACGTAAGAAAGACCAGTAATCTTTAGAGATGATGGATAGGCGGCAGTTGTTTTCCTGTACTAGAGCTTTCTGGGTGTCCGCAACTAATGTAAATGAGCTATTGGAATATCTCAATGGCCAGTTATTGATTAATTTTTCCTGACAAGCCAGACAAAGTCGCGTTAGAAACCAGAATTAACCTAGGTATAACAATAGTTGGTGCTATTCTAGCCTTGAATCCATCAGCATCACCGCAACAAAATACGAGAGGAACTATGCAAAATAAAAGTACCAAGATCTCTTAATGATGATCTTCTCGTAGTTGTTTGGCCCGAGAAGTTGCAGCTTCGATAGCGTCGATTAGGGCGTATCGTATTCGATGTTTCTCTAAAGCTTTTATGCCGGTTATGGTAGTACCTCCGGCTGAAGATACCTCATCTTTGATGCTAGCCGGACCCTTTGCCTCAAGCAGTTGTGCCGTTGCCAGCAAAACCTGTCTAACGAGGTCAGCGGCTATTTCACGGGTGAATCCAACCCGAACACCACCGTCCGCCATAGCTTCGGCGACTACTGCGGCGAAGGCTGGGCCAGAAGCAGCCAGACCTGTAAAGCTGTCAAACATCGTTTCGGGAATAGGGTAAACTTTACCAACGGACTTGAATAATCTAATTGTGAAATCAACCTGTTTAGGGGTTGCTTCAGAATTTGACGTTATCGCAGTAGCGCTCAGACCAACGTGTGAACCTAGGTTTGGCATGGCACGGGTAATAATATTACTGTCTAGGCTAGAAGCAAGGGTTTCAGCTGATACGCCGGCCATGATGGATATGAAACTGGCTCGAGATCCTTTCAATAGCGGTGCGGTTTTGGCCAAAAACACCTGTGGCTTGACGGCGATGAGGATAGCCTCGGCCTTAAGAATGTCCTTTTCGGTCACTTCAAGAACTTGAAACTGCTCACATAAGTACTTACGCCGTTTTGGATCTGGATGATAAATTCCTACTTCGTCAGTGGTAAATATCTCAGCTCTCAGGGCTCCCGTGAGAATGGCTCCCCCCATTTTTCCGGCACCGACTATAATAAGCTTCACGGGTTCTATTTTACCCGTTCTCTTAATTTGTTGCGATATAGGGATAACAGGCATACTGCCGTTATTGTTCCGACAATATCTGCAACCCAGTCCCATAGATCCGCGATTCTTCCATCAACATAGAGTTGGTGCCACTCATCGGTTGCTCCGTAGAACGAGGCAATGATAATAGCAAGCCAGGTTCGCTTGGTTGCTAAGAATAAAAAAATACCGAGGATGCCAAAAACACAAGCGTGCACCACTTTGTCGATAATGGGTAGTTCTAACCATCCTGGCGTCAGAATAGGGAGAGATTGGGAAGAAAAAACGAATATCAGTGATGCCCAGGTTACAGCAGCAATGATCCAAATAATTCGGTTTAACTTAGCTAAGTATGCAAGTTTCAATTAGGGCCTGGTGACAGTAATTGGTTGGGCATCATATCTAAAATATGAGGCTTAGTGGCTGAAATGTAGGTAGAGAAATTAGAGAGAGCAAATTCCCCTATGGCTATCTTTTTCATTGATGCTTCGGGTCGTAAAACATCCCTATGTAAAGTTGCTGTGATCACGATGGTTTGGGTGCCATTGTGACTAGTAGGATTACTTGTCGCTCCGTCGTGTTCCTCACGCCGTGGGGTATACCCGCACGGGCGATGACAGCTTTACCTTCACCTAAAGTAGCTTCTTCAGCAGCAATCTCAAATGTTGCTTCACCTTCCAGGACCAAGTAAACTTTGTCTTCCTTCGGGTGACTGTGCACTTTTTGGAACTGACCTGGTAGCAGGCAATAGAGGTCGTAAAAAAATTGTTGGCTCGAGAAAATGGGTATTTTCTTCATTTTTATTTTGTCGAATTGACTCAGGGTTGAGAGTAAAGCGGTTTCCATGCCATAAGAATAGCTTAAAAGAACTGCGCTGAGGTTTCTCTTAGTATCGTACGGATGATTAGGGGTCGGTACTTCAGCGCTAATTTCGAGAAAGCGATTTGTTGTTCAGTGCGTCAAAAAACACGTAAGTTGTTTGTGCAATAGCCGTATAGAAATATAGGATCTAGCGAGACCCCTAATCATTGAGTTGTTTGATTTGTTAATTGACCCACATTCTAGGTGATTCCCGGTGGTACTTGTGATATAGGAGGTTTCGGAAGGCCTTCCGGTATCGGGACTCCTTCGAGTTGCTTAATCATTCCGTTTTCATTGCAATTGTTATAGAAAGTGCAGCGGAGGCATTCTGACCAAACTCTTGGGTGGAGTTCGCGACTTTTGTCAATTTTAGTGAATCCACAACGCTCAAAGAACGGAACAGCGTAAGTCCATGCGAAAAGCGTAGGCACTCCAAGGAAACGAGCTTCGTCTTCGCAGGCTTTGACTAATTGACGACCAATACCACGTGTAGTAAGCTTTGGCGCTACTGCTAGACCACGAATTTCAGCAATATCGCCCCAAAGTATATGTAAGGCGCCAGTGCCGATAATTTGAGGTATACCTACGGACATGTCTTCAGCGACAAAGAAGTCTCGCAGATTAGCAAACAAATCATCTATCGGCCGCAGCAACATGCGATCTTTGTGGGCCCAGTGTTCGATCAACTTGTGGATTGCTGGCACGTCGGTTGCTTTGGCAGATCTCACTTCAATAGTGATTGATTCTGGCAAGTCTAAATTTTGACTATTCACGAACTTTCCTCAGTTTTCAACTTGGATAGTCGTATTCTAGTCCGGTTAATCTGCTTCTCTACCTGGCTTCTTGCCGTACCTCCAAAACTATCTCGAGAGTTAACAACATCTTCTAGAGAAAGTATTTCAAGGGAACTTTCGTCAATAAGCTCGGTAATTTCTTGCATTTTAGTGAGACTAAGGTCAGCAAGATTAACATCGTCAGAGATTGCAAGTGCTACCAGTTGGCCTACAGCATGATGCGCCTCACGAAAAGGCATTCCTCTAGATACCAGGTGGTCAGCCAGGTCAGTAGCGTTGCTGTGAGAGCCGGCTGCTGCCGCAGCCATCACTGCAGGGTTAGGCTCGATTAGGGGAATTATTGATGTGGTCAGCTCAAGAGCATCAATGATAGTTGATGCTGTATCAATAACTCCTTCCTTATCTTCTTGCATGTCCTTGTTATAGCTGAGAGGAAGGCCTTTCATAACCGTAAGTAGAGCCATCAGCGAGCCATATATGCGTCCTGTTTTACCCCGGATTAACTCGCTCACATCTGGATTTTTCTTTTGTGGCATTATCGAACTGCCTGTTGTGTGGGAGTCAGGCAAAGTAATAAATCCGAATGCCGGGCTTGACCAGAGCACAAGTTCCTCGTGAAACCGTGACAAGTGCATAATCAAGATACTTGAATTAGCAAGATATTCGAGTGCAAAGTCCCGATCGGAGACAGCGTCGAGGGAGTTAACTGCTGGTGAATCAAACCCCAGGAGAGTGGCTGTGCGTTCCCGATTAATGTTGAAACCAGTTCCTGCTAAGGCTCCTGATCCAAGAGGGGACACGTTGACTCGTGGTAAGGAGTCTAAGAGGCGCTCTCTATCCCGATCGAGCATCTCTACGTAGGCCATAAGATGATGAGAGAACAGTACTGGTTGAGCCACTTGTAAATGGGTGTATCCCGGCATGATCACAGAAATGTGCCGTTCCGCAAGATCGACCAGGGCTGTTTCAACCATACATATTTCTCTAATTGTTTCCTTGATGCGTTTTCGTAACCAGAGACGGAAATCAGTAGCTACTTGGTCGTTACGACTTCGGGCAGTGTGGAGTTTTCCACCTAGAGGACCGATCTTTTCTGTCAGAGCTGATTCAATGTTCATGTGTACATCTTCAAGCTCTTCTTGCCAAACAAACAGTCCCGCTTCAATTTCTTCCCTTATGACGGTGAGTCCATCGATAATTATGGTTACCTCGTCCTGGGTAATTATGTCCTGCTCGGCTAACATCCTAGCGTGAGCGATAGAGCCCTCAATGTCCTCTAGGGCAAGAGCTTGATCTACCGAAATAGAGGCGTTAAAGGCTTGTACCAGTTGGTCTGTCGGTTTTTGGAACCGACCTCCCCACATGCGACGCTTTGTTTTGTTCATGACGGAGTGTCCGACTGGATTTGCCAGGTGCCACCAACCCGTTTCTGGAGCAAATTGCAATGATCTTCTTTGCCGATGACTCGATAACCCATGCGTTCATAGTACGGGAGGAGATCTTTGCGGTCGAGCCTAAGTGATAGTTCGGGGATGTTGTGACGTATTGCTAAAGCTTCAACCTTAGTCATTAGCCAACGACCGAATGCCTGCCCTCGTTCAGAGGGAAGGGTGGCTATGCGATCAACTCTCCATCCCCCATTGTGTTCTGCCCAGCAAACAGCGCTTAATATTTTTCCGCACTGGTTCTCAAGATAAAGAGAGCCGCCATGCTCAAGCCAAGCACGGATACGTGACTCCAAGTTACGAGATTTGGGACGGGCCTTGTTGTAAAGCACTTCGAGGCGGTTTAAGTCTTGTAGGTTAGCGGAGCGCAGACGAGCTGCCTGGTAAGCGATTCCTGGGTCGTGTGCTATTACGCTATTTTTGCTTAACATTGTTTGTTTAGTCATTCGGACCTTGTGGTTGAGAGTTGGTTTGCAACGCGAAGTCTGAGAGAGTTTAATTTGATAAACCCTTCGGCATCTTTCTGTTCATAAACGCTGTCCGCTTCAAAAGTAGCTATGTCCTGGCGGTATAAACTATTGGGGCTAAAGCGCCCTAAGATCGTTGCATTTCCTTTGTATAGCTTAATTCTTGCAGTGCCAGACACAGGACGTTGTATATCATCCATAAGGCCTTGTAGAGCTTCTCTCTCAGGTGAAAACCAAAATCCGTTGTACACCATAGCCGCGTATTTTGGCGCTAGCTCGTTTCGCATTTGTAAGACGGGGCGGTCGAGGGTAAGTGATTCAACCGCCCTATGAGCAACGTAAAGAATTGTACCGCCCGGAGTTTCGTAACAGCCGCGGGATTTCATTCCGACGAATCTATTTTCAACTAGATCCACTCGACCTATGCCATGTTTTCCAGCTAATTGGTTCACCTGTTCTAGAAGGGTTACAGGCCCAAGGCGAGTCCCATTTAATTTTACGGGCGTACCCTTTTCGAAAGAAATTTCGATTATCTCAGGTTCATTCGGGGCTTCTTCGGGAGATACAGTTAATGTCCACATGTCTTTAGGAGGTGCTACCCAAGGATCTTCCAATATCCCACCTTCATAGCTAACGTGGAACAGATTAGCGTCAGTAGAGTAAGGTTTCTGTGGCGTAATTGGTACGGGGATACCATGTTCGGTCGCGTAATTTATACAGTCTTCACGGCCCCTAAGGTTCCATTCTCTCCATGGGGCAATAATAATTATTTCTGGATTGAGCGCGTAGGCTGTGAGTTCAAAGCGTACCTGGTCATTACCTTTTCCCGTGGCACCGTGAGCTATAGCGTAAGCTCCTTCTTGCTCAGCAATAGATATCATATGCTTGGCTATAAGGGGCCGAGCAAAGGATGTGCCCAGTAGGTAAGTTCCCTCGTATGTGGCTCCCGTGCGAAGGACGGGAAATACAAAATCCTCTACGAACTCATCTACAAGATTGACTGCATAAGCCTCAGTGGCCCCAGTGGCAAGGGCTTTCTTCCGGGCCTCTTCTACCTCTTCTCCTTGACCAATATCAGCTGTAAAAGCGATTACATCTGCCTTATAATTTACGGCGATCCATTTTAGTATCACGGAGGTATCTAAGCCGCCGGAATAGGCAAGAACCACTTTTTTTCTCTGTTGAGCCATTGCGTTGACCTCATCTCTATCGAATAAAAACTTAACTGACCTGCGCCTACGGGCGCAGGAAATTTTCATAGCCCCTTTTGGCGGGCGGAATTATATGCGTCGAGCGCGTCTTCGGATCTGTGATAAGCGTAACATTACTATTATGGGTTACCGTCAAAATTTACACGGCAGTTGTATTTCGTTGCAAATGTAGCAAACTCTAACGAGCCGGTCAAGGGATCCGCCAGGTTGAGTAAAAGATTTATAGGAATGCATGAGGCTCTTTAAGCCTCTAACACTGCTGAGTAGCACCGGGACAATATGTGACTTAGTAGTTTAAGTCCGAATAAGCTAAACTCACCGGAATCCGTTTATTTGAGTTCAATTAACCGGCGTCGATGTGCTATAAATGCCGTTGTAAACACAACAACGTTAACGCTGTAAACAATTCCTAAAATGACATAGTCGGTACCAATGGGGAAAATATTATCTAGTTGCCAGCCAGAGATTTGGCTCACTAAATCGAAACCAAACACTGCCCATGAAGATAACAATAATATGCCCCAAAAACTTTCGGCAAGACCCGTGCCCGGTACTAAGATAGCTAAAACATAGAGGACAGGGTTGTAGGTAACTCTCTGCGCTAATCGTGGTCGGGGAATTATTAGCCATACGATTGTTGCTGCTGTGAAAAGCAGAAACAACACAACGAGTGACAACCAAAGTGTACGACTGCCCCAATCCGGTTGAGAATTGATTAGGCCTTTCCATGGATTCATTAATCCGTTAATCAGTGTGTGATGCCAACCACCAGTCCATGCGACGAGAAGGTCATGCGTTGTGGGGGATGCTAGTAGTGGTTGTCCTGGTCGGTAAGCTTCGTGAAAAGGCAGTGGTGATGTGATGCGACCAAGATTGTAACGGGCCTCTCCTAATTCAGGTTGGAGGTCTGATGCTCGCTGATAAAGAACCTCTGAACCAGTTAACGCAGCAAGATTATTTATGGCTGGGGCGAAGTTTCCCGCCTGTTTATATGATGTCATTGCTGCATTTAAGTCACCTATGATGTGAGACGCGTAACCCTCTAAGAAGTGGGCTCTAGGACCTGTGAATTGTGGTCCTTGGAGAGCAAGCCAAGCTGAGGAGCTAGAAAGGGTGCCCGAGCGTAGTGAGGATGGCATGGCATCGGCTCTGTCAGCCCATCCAGCCAGTAGGGCGAGAAGAAAGATGATAAGTAATAGCATAATTAAAGTCAGCTTTTCCTTCAGACTGTAGTACCTAATTGCCAGAAGTCGAGTGAGGTGAGTTGTTTTTCTTCCTGCCTTTTGATTGTTACGAAGCATTATTGTCTGCGATCCCCAATATTTGAACATCAGCGTTAGATGCAAAGTCAATATAGAAATAAAAACTGCACCTGCAGCTAACCAACCAGTTCTACCTAGAGCAAGAAACGCGTTGTCGAGGCCAGCAGCTAGTGAGGGCCGACCCAATTCTCGAGCATTAGATTGCCATAATATTGCTTCGTCAGTCCGACCCGCAGAACGAAGTTGGGCGGCGTAGTTTAAGAGGGAATTTCGGGTCTCTGGAACCTCAGGTGTTGATAATAGATAGACCCACTTAACCCAACTGTCAGCAGAGTTCAAATCGCCCGTTTCAAGACTAGTTCGAAAGGATTGCATTGGGAATGCGTAAAGTTCGTGGAGTTCAATATCGGTAAGAAGGCGCGGATCATAACCCCTAGTTGCAAAGTCAACTAAGGCTAGGTTCATCGCCTTATCTAAGAGATCATGTTGATTAAACTCATTAGCAACCCTAGCGATCTTAGCTAGATCATAAAAAGTAGTAGCTGATTCGATGGCTTGGATCAGTAATTCTCTTCGGTCAGACTCAGGTCTGTTAATTAGCGCGATATGGAGCCAAGGGTTTGTTGTATCACGCTTCATGCGGTCTTCAATGTCCTGAATTTTTGCTTCGGCGCGTAACCAGGAAAATGGTAGAGGATCAGTCTCAAAGCGAACGATCTCGTTGACTCCAGATTTACTGACAGTGAACTGTTCGGTATAACCCCGCGTAAACGTTACGGTAACAATAACAGAGTCGCCTTCCTTCACAATCTCAGATATTTGGTTTGGGAGAATATCTCGTCTGATAACGGTTCCATCGTCCGGGTTTATTCTAAGCAAGCTATTGCCTAGACCCACAATTAGCTCCTTGTTGTCGAAAATTAAGGGGCCTATTGGTCCTGCTGGCGCAGGGAACGAAAGTGACCATATGGTGGCTTGACCATCTACGGCCTTCAATTCACGTCCGTCCCAATCAAATGTGAGATCGGAGGTCAATCTTGTAGAAGATTCTGCGGTTAAATTATTGGTGGTTTGGTTCGATTCTAAGCCTATGTTGGGAGATAGGCCCGTGGTGTTCTCCCCTAAGGGGTCTACATCAGATAACGGGTCCATTTGGTCTAGTTCGGTGACTTGTGAGGGTAATGATACTATTAGGTTCTGACTAGTTGTGAAATTATTTCTATTTAAAGCAACAACCCATACCCCTTGTGTCCCAGGCGAAAATTTGTATTCCGCTTTTCCTTGGCTGTTACTTCTCAGAGTTGTTTCAAAGACTTCTTGATTCGGCCCTTTGATTTTGAGATTATAGTTGGAAAACCGTTCTAGACCCTCAGCTTTAAGTACCAATGGCCGCCCAAGTTCGATCTTGCTCTCCTCAAGGTAGACGGAAGGAGGTTCCTGAGCTAATGCGACACAAGGAGTAAATAGGCCAAACATTATGCACAGTGTCCAGGAGTGTGTCCTAAATAGCGTCCGCAACTGGGTCGTCATGATCCACAACCTTACCGTATACAGTGTATCTACTTTGGCTGGCCTAAAGCTTCCAAGGATAGTATAGGCCGTAAGAGGTTTCTCTGGGTTAAAGATGGTACTTGGTATAATCAACTTAATGCAAGATCTCTGGGCCAGATTGGCAGCCCCGTTTCCTGACGAGGAAACCATATGGTTAATAACAGAGATATCTTCTGGCGATAGTCGGGCCCGCGTTCGATCACAAGTATCTTTCGATGCGATTACTACAAGACTAAATTTTGAAGTGGGCGTGAGTGGCTGGTCAAATACCTATGTCGTGCCTGGGGATGGAGTTTTAGGTTGCGCTCTCACTATTGGGCAGACGACCAAATCAGCGATCGTTGAAGCTTTGGAAGGAGAGATGACCGAACAAATAGGACAAATTTCTTTTGTTAGAGCAGCGGAATTGTTTGGCATGAAACCGACTCAAGGAACTGAGTATGTCTGGGTGGATTACGATGTTGCTACCTCACCATCCGTAATAGATCCCTGGATTAGCACGATTACGCCTGAAAATCCTGGCGGTAATGGATTGTCACAAACGTTGGATATTTCTGGAGAAAGTATTGATAACCAGAAAACCAAAGGACAGATGGCGATCGACCGATTGGTAGATCGGTTGCGGGATTCTGGTTGTAGCGAAGAGGCCGCTGGTTTACTTGTTGAATACGGTGGATACGGGAATAATAGGGAAGCGGCTCGAGAGCTTTACAGTAAGCTAAGAGCTTTACTGTTGAACAAAATAGACATTCAAAACATTGACTGATACGGACCGCAAGGAACCAAGATGAATTCCAATTAATTGTTGGGTCGGATGAGAGTAGGTTCTTGAGGAAACTAGATCGTTAGGTTTTGCCTGATACCCTGATGCGATAAAACTTTCCGGGGGGATTTATGGACTTATATATAAAAATGCTAGAAACTAACCTCCAACGTATAATTAAAGACATCGGTGATTTAACCCAAGAGCAGAGCTTAATTACGTGCGTCCCAGGGGGTAGTAATGCTAACTGGTTAGTGGGTCATTTGATTCATTACCGGTGTGAAATTCTGAGAGCTTCGGGTAATGAAGCCCCGTGGGGACCAGAAATGAGTACTCGGTATGGATATGGATCGACCGCTCCGCAGAGGGATCAAGCCGAATCATTTAAAAAGTTGATAGAAATTTTTAAGAGCACCCAGGCGTTGGTTAGTCAGGCATTAAAGGGCTTAACAGAATCCGACATAGACAAGGCGCTCTCGGAAGAGGATGGCCATAGGTTAGAGTTTCTTGTTTTACAGCATGAGACTTTACATAGTGGTCAAGCCGTACTATATCAGCGAGTGGCACATCACGCCTCTGAAAATCACTGAATCTCTCTCAAAAACACAATAAGAAGCCCTTAACTCCGATAGGTTTAACCTAAGCGGTAGTGGGTGGGTTACAGAATTTAGGCAACGACTAAGAAGCTTAGGAGGCTTCGGCCAATCAGTAGTTGAATGCCAGTGATCGTAAGAAGGACGTAGATGAGTAGGTTGAATATGCGTTGACTGAAAATCCGGATCATTAATAACCCAAGTCGGATTCCTATGTATATAAGAGGGAGAAGGACAGCCACTACAAGTAGGTTGTTTAGTGAAAGCAGTCCAAGTATTCCGTAGGGGATTAACTTTAGGCTGTTGATGATCAGCCAGAGCCAGGCAATTGTTCCAACAAATTTACGGCGGTCAAGATTCTGGGGTAGGAGATACATTATTACAGGCGGACCGCCCACATGAGCTATCGTCGAGGTGAAGCCGGCAAACATGCCGAGTGCAGCTCCAATAATCCGGTTGGGCTGGTACGGTTTAAGTGCTTTCGATAATGTAATCTGGGTAACCTTATACAACACAAATGCAAGACTGATAATACCAATCCCGATTTTGAGAACTTCCTCTTGATCAACAAAATGATTGAAGAAAAGACTACCTAAGGTAACACCGACAAGTGCGCTTAACACGAGCAAGACCAGGTTTGGTTTGTCGAAGTTATGTTGGTAATGTCTGACTGTAAAAAGGTCACCTGCCAGGAGTAATGGGAGAAGCAGGGCAACGGCCTCAGTAACTGGTAAAACTATAGCTATCAGAGGAGTGGCTACTACACCAACTGAACTACCAAACCCAGCTTTAGAGATTCCAATCAGAATGACAGCTAAGCCCGTTAGTAACCATACTTCCAATGGATAAGTGGGCCATACTACCACCGTCGAACTTTAACACTACTTCGGTGACAACCTTGCCTTTGGCACCAGGTTTCTAGATGGTGTACCTAATT
>Ga0310344_10000951_pt1 | contig 22351 bp, 16 predicted proteins | sample HC15DNA20200_MG_FD_203801 | JGI IMG/M metagenome (GOLD analysis project Ga0310344, IMG submission 203801) | Marine microbial communities from station ALOHA, North Pacific Subtropical Gyre - HC15-DNA-20-200_MG | ecosystem: Environmental > Aquatic > Marine > Oceanic | place: Pacific Ocean: North... | reverse complement strand
GCACGCGACGAGTTCGGCAGACCGAAGCACACCTATGCTTCTGATCATCCCGATGAAGAGGGCACCATGAATATCCACGCCTTCTGCGGGAACTCATTGCCAAAACAAGTATGGATATTGGTGAAGCCCTTGGATGAACAGATTCTTGCAGCTTCGCTGGGAAGAGAGTGGCTAGAAGGAGGGCCTCACTCTAGACAGAGTAAGATTGGTGAATTTGCCGATATTGATATTGAGAATTCGCCAGATTGGTGTTCTTCTGAAGAAGAAAACTCCGATTCAAAGACAGACGAGAGATCGATTATCGAGACGCTGCTAGGCTCAAGAGAGGAAGATGGAAACTACCCTGATTTCCAACTTCCAGGACCCTCAAATGAGATTTTAGGGTCCTAAGTTTCCCTTCTTCTGTGCTCATAGTCCTTTTCTCCTAGGAGAAATTGCAGTGCTCTGAGTGCCACAACCTCAGGATTTTTCTCTCTTATCCTCAGTGGTTTGCAACCCAATTCCAATTCAGCGTTGAGAATGTCATTCCTAAAATTATCATCTTCAATAAGTCGCCGTTCCCTATCCTTTAGATTCTCAATTCCACCTGCACGCTTGAGAATTCTCTCGCATCTAAGCTTCTCATCGACTCGAATAGTAAACACTATGTCGGGCCGAAACTCCTCCTTTGGCCATTCCGGATATTCCTCTAACTCGGCGAATCTTACAGAGGAGAACGATACCCAACATCTGTCTATTAAAACGACTTTTTCTGAATCCATATCTTTTCTCAGACGCTGAATCTCGGACCACTCTTGGAGGTAAGACTCGATCATGAATTCATTCAACTCGTCAGTCTCCCCGAGTTCTTTGATTTTCTTTCCTCGATATTCCTTAGTTTCCTCAGGAGTTTCCCAACAAATACAATCAATCAGCTTTGAGAGCTCTGCTATTGTGGTGCCTTTTCCACTTCCGTCAAGGCCCTGAAAAGCAATCGTCCCGATTTTTTGAGCCACCATGACAATTCCTCCTAGGCGACCAAGCATCAATCCATCGCAAATCAGGTATACAATTCTGACATAGTAGAGCAGTTAGGAATCGAAATCTCAGTAGGCTCTCTGCACGTTTCTCTTCTACAGTTAACCTCTTCCAGACCTCTCTCTAGATCTATGTCACGAATGATATCAGAACCATTCTGCTTAGCATTGAGTTCTGCAGTAATCAAGACCTCTCTAAGCCACGCTCCTGTAAGCCCCTCACTTCTTCTAGATAGAATGTCAATACTAGCATCTTCTGCAAGGTTGAATGAACTAGACAACGATTCTAACAGACTCTGTCTAAGCTCTCTGTCCGGAGTTTCCATTCTCATGATTACGTCGAATCTTCCAGGCCTATCGCTCAATGCAGGATCTAATTCTCCCACCAAGTTAGTAGTGGCTATTGTAATCACTCCCTCGTTTTCTTCCACCCCATTCAGAGCATTGAGGTACTCTGCAAGGAACGGATGAGACTGTTGCTGTCTATGCTGGCCCCCTACAGTATCGATATCTTCGATAATCACAATCGATGGCGAAATTCTCCTTGCCATTCGATAAACTTCAGAGATAGCTCCGTGATTCCCCGGTCTATTCAGTGCATCTCCTGAGATGAAAATTGTAGATAGTCCAGTAGCCCCAATAATTGCCTTGCACAACATAGTCTTACCAGTGCCTGGAGGGCCTGCAATCAGAATTCCTCTAGAGTTAGGTAATCCTCTCTCGAATAGAGTGGGCATATTTTCGATAAATGTCAAGACGTGCTTATCGATGATTTCTTTTTGATTAGCACTCAGAACTATTTTGTCTGCGATAGATTCGTCTCTCGTCAAGAACTTACCTGATACGGAGCATACCCCGCCCTTCATTGGGCCATTCTTGTCCGCGAATTCTCTAATTCTGTGGATTATATCTTCTTCTTCACCATCTCTCCCATCATGATATATGTCACATCTAGGGTCTCCGTCGCAGTCTATCGATTGCTTGAGAATATACTTCCTACCTGTTTCTTTGTGTGTGATGAATCTAGTTATTCTGTACGCTGATCTAATTTCGTCTTCAGTGATTTGATAATTTCCAAATTTTGGCGTCTCTCCACGTGATTCGAACGAATCGCAATAAGAATCAATTGAGTGAACCTCACATTGCTCCTCAAGGAATCTCTCAATGCTAATCAGCCAGTGAACTTTCCACCTAAGGGGATAGTAGTTCCCGGTGTGAAGAATTTCAACATCCTCACTTTTTGAACAATCTTCTTGGCAATCCTGTTCTGGATTACAACACCCATCATTCATTCTATCCGCGAAGAATTTCTGACTGTCAATCTGGAAATCTGATTTTGTATTGGGTGGCTCTTCCTTGTTGGCATCCGACCAAGCTTTGCGAGCATCATTAACAGCGAATACTAAATTTTCAAGATCAATTGAAATTCCGTGTGCCCCAACCTCAATCATCATTCGTTTATCTCCAATTTCTGACTCTAGTTCTTCTCCTGCTAGAATTGTCCTAATGGCTTCAACACGTTCTCTTTCTGACATCTGAAGAATATTCTCTTCAACTACCGATCCGTTTAGTAATGCGGAAACCAATCTATCTGTAGCAACCTCAAATTCTGTATTCCCATCATTCTCTACAGTTTCCGCGATGTCCTGAGATTCCGAAATCCTCGGCCCTAATTCATTGAACCTCATTTGTTTCATTATTTCTCGACGGCGTGCACGTCGGGCACGGCTTCGATTCGCTCTCTCTTTGGCTCTATTATTTTCAGAATACTCGGGGTCTTCCATCAAGGCATGGATTATAGAAAGTCCGAAGTTCGAATGTCAAGAACCGACGTTCGAAATCTAAGTGGAGCACAATTCCGGCCAAGATGCAATCGAAAATAATCGAAAGCCAATCGCCGAAGAAGGCGAATGACGGTGAGAACGAGATCTCTCATCGTAACCGGAGGGAAGTGGGGTCACCGGGTCTCGGCATCTCACCTCCAACCCCTGCCCTCCAACCAGGTTCACTAGTCGAGATTACCTCTGGAATACTAAGTGGTAATTACGCACACGTTATTCGATTAATGGATACAAACAGACTTGATCACAGAGCCTTAGCTTCGGCCAGACAAGTTATGCTACATCTAATCGAGCCATCAGGACAGACCTTCGCTACAATTGGATGTGACAAGGTACGGCTCGCTTCTGAGGGTCTGACCATTCAAACTACCAATCCTGACTTTCGAACGGAAAAAACCGAGGAAGTCAGAGCAGAGAGGAATAGAAAATGACACCATCATACCTTACCTATGCACTTGCAGGTGCGGCATTCACACTATTAGTAGCCGCATTCGTACGCGCATGGCACTTCGATAGATTACGTGCTAATCGAGCAAGACAAGCCCTACTGAAGACTAGAGAAAGTCACGACAGGGGTTGGCATGCACACAAGGACAAACTCACCTGGGCGAGTAGAGTAGTCGACTCGATTAACGAAGAGGTGTCTGAAGAGATAGATGAGTCGCTAATGAAGCGGCTCTCTGATCATGAAAGACTCGCATTGGAAGGGGCAGTGCGAGCACAGGAGCGAATCAACAAGCTCGAATTAACCATCAGTAACATCACTTCTGGAATCGCAGAATTCGATTCGAGAATGAGGCTATTAGATGACAAAATCCGTTTCTGCGAAGATAAGTTGCTTTCGTGGGGAGGGCCCATGAACGAACTAATCGTGCAGGTAAATGGTATCGAGAGTGCAAACGAAGAAGCCCTAGTCACACTAGCGACAATGTTCGAACTACGCAAAGACATTGAGGAAACTGAGAGAGAAATCTCGAAGGTATTGTCGATATTTGATACAGGAGAATGATAGAATGTTCAACTACAATTGGAAAGGAAAGGAAACACAGACTAAATCCGAAGATTCGGAAGGATCAGTGGATTCTGAGCAAGGAGGAGTAGAGAGGGCCCGGACCAACCTCGAGGAGCACTCTAGCACCATATTGCCAAACTTATCCAACCAATCATCAGATAGAACTCCCGATGAGGGACTAAGTAAGATCTCAGAGATGGTCAAGACTCTGAACAAGGAGATGAACAGGGAAAACAGCGGTACCTCCGAGACAAATAGTAGAGAGATTTCCAATTCAAGGCCAACTGAGTCTTCTGATTCCGTACCATGGAAGTACGGAGGTAAGCCGATTGAAGTTCCGAAAGACTGGCCCGAGCAGGCAGCAGACAATGAGAGCATCACAGGAATAAATGTCAAGGCTCAGAAATCTCGTACAGAAAAGAAATCAATCCCTGGGATTATGCCTTCAGGAAGGGTACAGTCCTATTCTGGAATTAGGCATTCAGCACCAACAGGGAGAGGAGTCCACATCTCTTCCAATGGAAGCAAACCACAATGTGTAAAGGGTTCAGTAATTGAGCACATAGAGCACACCGGAATGCACCTTCATGGGGCCATCATCAGAACTGGTACTACTGCAACCAATGCAGACATCGATCCAACCGTCGATTTGACAGGCCGCGTTCATGGCTTCCTACCGAATGCTATTCAGACGCTGCGAAACTTGGCACTAGCCTCTAGCACCCTATCTGGTGATAATTGCGACGAGGAAGGCAGACCTTACCAATTCGCCATAATCAACGTCTTGGGCCGAGAGGACCATTCTAGGATTATGAGGACAATAGCCGAAGCCAGCAAGTCTCCAGGAGGAGATTTGCAGACGATAATCGGCCAGTCAGGAGCCCCCACAGGGACAAAAATCAGCACACTGCTGTACAATGATGCTGGAATGCCATTCGCATTAGGAGTGACTTTCCCAGATCCATCTTTGAAGTCTAGAGGAAAATCTCCACAGCACATCATATTCATCCACTCAACTCGAGCTACAGGAGGAGGTAAATCGGACGAGAAACTCTCGGACGGTACACTCTCATTCGAGTGCTCTGCTCTAGCCGAGGAGTTCCGATGGTGGACATACGCATTGGATCTAGCTGGTGGCAAGATAGGCGGGTTGGATACGACTCTGGGCGGCACTGCAAGAACTGCCAGATATGCCCTGTTATCCGCTTCAATCTCACGCCAACTGTTTGCTAAGGAAGCGATGGAATCAATCGGAGTCGATTCTGGGACGTGGGTCAGAGAAAATCTCGGCAGTGATGACCAGATTTACAGAGCCAATTTCTCCACAACTCTTCTCAGAGCAGCTTGGGGAGAAGCCGGTAAGAGATTCCAAGGCATTGACATCGAATTAATTGACAGACAAGATATTCACTCACGCACATCACGAGAGGTGAGGGCGGCTACTGCAATTCTGAGAAATCTCTTCTTGGGCCACAATTCAATGGCCGGATTCAGAGGAGACGTCAGTGACGAGCAGTGGTCAAAACTGCGAGAGCAGGGTATCACAGATAGTGAGTTCCTAGACATTCACGACACTACTGATGACAGAGAATGGCCAATCAAGAGGAGAACTGAGGTCGCTTCAGCTGAAGAGATCCCAATCAACTCGGCAAAGAACATGGCCCTTGGGCAAGGTAGTGAATATGCTCATGATCTGGCTGAGCGAATGCTAGAGGGAATGAGAGGACTTGCTACAGAAAGGCCAGGAACACTTCTTCCAGGAGGATTCATCACACTCACAGCATACGTAGACCTGCAAAGTTTGGAGGGTATTTCTAAGTCCTCGTTGAACAAGTCTTGCGAGGTCATAGCCTCCTCACTAAGCTCCTTAGGTTGCCCTAAGGTGCTAATTAGAATCCTACCCGGGCCAATTGGCTTCTTGAGAAGTCGTAAGTCGGTACTGATTCACCTAAGTGAGGATCAGCCGGGAACAAACCTGCTCATTGCATCGAGTCAAGACTCGCGAACACACGAGCGCAGGACCATTGTGCAGAATCCAAGATTGAATGAAGATCAGAGGCGCAAGACCTGGAGCTCCAGTGCGTTCGCATATGGCAAGATGCTAGACGGAATCATCGATGCTCACGCATCTAGTGGCCACAAGGCCTGCGTTGAGGATTCGAAACTAATCCTAGCTTACCGAAGACATCTGTATGGTAGCAAATATGGGAACAAGCCGAGCCGCGAGATAGGCGGAGCCGACAGGCAGAGAGAGAGGTACGTCTTCAGAGGTGGAACCAGATGATAGCCGATGCTACTTTCCTATTGTTTGCTAGCCTAATGACGCTAGTTCTAATGGTACTTGCAGGAATTCTACGTGAAATTGCATATGAGAAAATGGTGGGCGACGTAATCGAGATCCACGCAGCAAGCCAACTGAATATTGGCAGCAATTCAATCGCCGAGAATGGAAGTTCGAAGTTCCGTGAATCGGCAAACCATGCCATAGAGGAGAAAACATGCTAGCCAGTATATACGACATTACCCTGATTTTCCTGATTGGATTAATTGGATGGTACCTAATTCACACTGTACCTTCAGATTTAGACACCAGTGCGGTTCGTCTGAAGACGCCGTCTGCAGAGGACTCAATGGAGACTCTCAAGCTACTTCGACGCAAATCTGCTTCAGATGAGAAGATGAAGGAGAGGATGCAATTGCTAAACGAAGCGGTCGATAAGGCAACTCAAGAGCAGGCCGAGTCTTTGGATTCAATCGAAAGCCTCTCATTGAGGCTCAACTCTGACTCAAATTCGCTAAATAGCAAATCTCGTAAGATCGATGAGTCTTCAGATAGAATAGAGCAATTAGGTCAGAGCATAGAGGCTCTGAATCAGATGGTCTCTCAACTATCAGATAGCCTGAAGTTGGCAGATCAGAAGGCCCAGAACCTGTCCACAGACATTTCCAGTCAAGCCCATGAGTCAAACAACATTGCTCAACGGGCGCGTGATTCAATCAAGGAGGTCCAGGCGTGGATGAGCGCCTGAACCACAAGTTTCGAGACAAACTTGACTCGTCACTTTCCGAACACCTTGGAGTAATTAGTAGACTTCGATGTGCTTCTCAGAGCCAGATAATTAAGGCCAGAGCAAGAGCTCTTGCCCTAAGAATCGAAGAGAGCATCGTGAGCAAAATCGAAGCCAGAATTGTAATCGAGGATGTATTGTGTGAACTATTCACAATTGCAGATCGATATCCAAAATCGGTTCGTAAGAGACTTGGATATACGGCTTACAGGCTAAGAATGGCCAACTCTGTACGTCCAGAATGGCTTGAGGCTAGCCTATTGGAGGTAGGAGATGAAGTCTGAGTTCAAGGCTGCTGTAAAGCAAGTGAATATCGCCGCCTCTGATTCTAGAAGAGCCTGGTTAGAGATTTCTAGTAGGGCATCTAGGATAAGCTCGAACTGCCTATCTGCATTCAACAAGAACAGAACTCAAGCAGACAGAGGTGCAGATAGGGCACTAATTAGAGCATCAGAACGTGCTAGAGTAAGTGCAGACATTTTCTTCGGTCTGTGTCAAGCAGCTCTATCACAAGCCTCCGAGATTCAGTATAGATCAGAATTGGCAATCGAATCAATGCGTTCGAGAAGCGTCGATTCCGATTCCCTAGCAAGAATTACAGCACCGCTTGATAGTTGGCATGCCTGTCTAAGGGATGAAGAATCTGGAGACTGCCAAGTTTCAGGAAGGCACGCCCCAGGATTGGTGCCACAAACACTCCGGGATGAGAAAAAACTCAGAGATTCCTGCAGTGCTAAACCTAGAATTGTAACCTTGGATGCTTGCTCTTCTGAGCCACTAATTATCGCACTGAAAGAAGACCATCAAGTCGTGTGCGAATGGCTTGCAATCAGTCCAACTCATGATCCAGTATTCTCGGAGTTGGTCAGACTCGAATCTGCACTCTACCAGTTGATTTCAGTTCTCGAGCATGAGGACGGGCTGAGAGAAGTTCTTGCGGCAATGGAAGCCATCAATGTGGACCCTGCAATCAAACCATTCAATGGAATCCTAGATATGGAGATTCTCAGACTCAAACACTATCTTGGGATGGAAATTTTAGAACATGATTCGGAGGAAGAGTAGATGGATTACAATCTATTGATGGTATGTCTTCTGTTGTTCCTCGCGCACCTAGCAATTGTTGCATCCCGGTGGATGGAAGTCAGACTAAGGCCCATGTTACTGAAGATAGGACTACTCAACAAAGAGGCAGAATGGATCCATAAAGCCGCACTGAGGTATAGTGAGATGGGATTGGTCGTCCCCCCCGACCTGCTAAAGCAACCCTCTTCGATTCCTCAATCAGAAGCAAAGCGAATCGAGACTAGACTATCACTCGAACTAATGCTAATTATTGTAACAGCATCAATGCCACCAGGATTGCTTCTGATGCTGAACTGAACATTCGAAACGCACGATTGGATGTTCGAAGGGAGCCCCAGTCTGAATCCATGCCATAGAAGGTGACAGATTGACTGTGATAGACCACGAACTCGTGACTCCCGAACTAAATTTATCTGATATTACAACTGCGGTCGACGTTGATTCGAAGCGTGTCCAGTCAATCGTCATCGACACACGCGCAAGCGCAGTCGAGCTATTCGACTGCCTTGCGCAACCCGATCAAGAAAGACTCGCCGAGGATATCTGGCGAGTCGGATTCACAGCCCTGGCATCAGCCAGAGCGGAGGCCCTATCTTCCAGTTTGGAGCAGCAGGGAGAGTCATTCCTAGAAAACCTAGGAGTGGCTTTTGAAAGCGCTCGCGAAGCACAAGTCGATGCAATCAACGAGAGCATCGGCAAGTGGTTCGACCCCGACAGCGGTCAGGTGACAAACGACCTCAGACAAGTCATCGGACCTGATGGAGATCTAGAGAGGATGCTATCCGAGGCAGTTGGCAAGGGAGGCCTTGTCGACGAGACTGTAAATGCAATCTGCGGACCTGGCTCACCAATCTATTCAATGCTAGATCCAGCAGCTCGTGATAGCGTAGTTTCAGCGATTGAGGATAAGGTAGCCAATGCGATGGACCCACTAAATTCTGAGGGAGCTGGAAGCAGATTCATCCAAGAGATTCGCTCTTCAATGGAAGACTCGGAAGAGGACAGAGACAAGCAACTACGTCAGTTGACTTCCGCACTCGATGCAAACGACTCCAACTCGGCAATCTCACGTCTTCTCAAAGACATGAATCCTGCAATCGAAGGTTCTGCGCTTAACGGAATGCGTTCAGAGATTCTACAAGTCCTGAACGACTTCTCGGAAAAGCAGGAAGAGCAGAACTCACAAATCATCTCACGGCTTTCAGCTGTCGAAGCAAGATTCGATACTAGAAAGCAAGAACGAGAGAGAGCCCCTGTAGGCGGTAATGACTTCGAGTCAGAAGCCTATGAGGTGTGTGTGGATTTACTCTCTACATACCCAGTCAGCGTAACTCACGTTGGTAACCACTCTGGGGCATTGGGCCGCTGTAAGGAAGGCGACATCGTAATCGAGTTTGACTCCGATCACTCTCAAGCTGGCGGTCGCGTAGTGATTGAGACCAAGAGGCAGTCAAATTGGACCGAACCAAAGGCACTCGAAGCACTAGATACTGCTATGGAAAATAGAGAGTCTCAAATCGGTGTCTTCTTGATGGCCGAGTCAAGGGCTCCATCGGGCTTCCCTCGCTTCAAGCGAATAGGCTCTAAGATAATCGCAACATGGGATCCTGAGGACGCTAGTAGTAACTATCGTCTTGAGGCTCTACTGATTTGCGCATTAGGACTGGTAAAGCCAGTCGATGCCACTGAAGATGGTGGCGCAGAGGTAGTTCTGGACCTGATAGGACGCCTAGAAAAGGAGAGTACAAGGTCCGAGGAAGTCGAGAAGTGGGCGAGAACAATCGTCAACAATGGTGAGAAGATAATCAAGGCTAGTTCAGTTTCTAGAAAGAAACTAGTAATTGCCAAGGATAACGCCAGATCTCTCCTCTCCTCGGTAGGAGGAGAGTATGACGATTCGAACGTCGAATTCTAGAACCAATCCCGACAATTCAAACTATCATGGAATTGAATTAATATCTATTCCCTCGTCTCCATCAATCCCGGAGGTCATGGTTTTGGACGACTCAAGAATATGCGACGAGATAATTCGCTTAGTTCGAGAAGCCGCCAGTCCAGACACAATGGAAAAAGATGTGAGCAAAGCTATACGCAACAAAAAGCAAGAAATCAGATTCAAACTTTCGATTTTAATTCCGCTGACTATACCTCCGGGAAAGAAGGATGGAACAGTTCGAATTGCCAATGATAATCTGCAAAATAGACTTGATATAATGTTCGAAAACTCCCCCTCAGGGACACGGTTATCATCTAAATTAGTGCCTGGTTCATATAATTGGGAAAAGGAAAGAAACGCCCGACTGGATAGTGATATTGAATTCCAAAACACGGATGAGTTAATTCAGAATCTACCTGATATCCTAAAAATTCTACAAGAAGACCTTTTTCAGGATTCAATAGGCTTTACAATATATGTTGACGGGGATTTCGATGATCAGAAAATACATTATTTCAAGGGCCAAGATTGTAATCTACTTTCAAAGAAATGGAAGAAATATAGAGATAAAATGTGGGCAGACTTCCCCGCCCACGAACTAAAAGAAGATTCTCAAATGCTAGAACTAATCAAACCCCAAGCAGAAAAACAATCATCAGGAAATCCATCCGAACCAATCGTCTCGTATGACCCTAAAGATAACATATTCTCTGGCTCCCCTGCTGCAATGGCTGTTTTCCATTCCTCGAGTAGTAATTTGGAACCAGAAGGAGAAGTGAATAGAGAGAATAGGGAGGATATTTCGAGAATCAAGGACCTAATAGAAAAACAAGATGAAGAGATGAAATCACTCTCATCAAAACTGGAAGAAGCCGAAGCTGCCAATAATGCGATTCCAACCTCTCTCCTGAGTTGTAGGGAACTGTCCGATATGCTAGACCAAGTTGCTAGGGGCGAAGATACACAGAAGCGTTTGAACAATGTAATTGCGATTATGAAACTTCTAGTTTTGAACGACGACGACTCTAAATTATGCATAGTCCTGAAAGCCCGTTGTCATGCTTTATTGAACGAGTCTTGGGAAGCAATTCGGGTTCTGGAGAAATATCCCATCGTTGTGGGAGCGATGTCCGTCCAAGATCCTATGCTTGCGTGGCACATTGGAAAGACTTGCCAGACAGTATCCAGACTATGGCCTGAAACCGACCCTGACACAAAGCTAACTACCTATCCAGAACCCCCTGATAAACATCAGATAAAATGGCGCCAATTAGCAATTCAGTACTATGACGAAATTCCCGCCGAACATCCGAAGAGTATTCCTTCGCTATGGAACAAAGCACTTTGTTTGGAAAGACTATCCTATCCATTGGCAGACGGCAATTACATGCTAGATGCAATCAAAATCCTTGCCGAAATTCCCGCGGATAGCACGGCTCCTTTAGACGGCCGACCGTTGGGCCACGAGTCCAAAATACATCTTGCCACACTCACCCTAATGTGGGCAGCAATGTTCTGGGCTAATGATGTCCCAGGTGATACCTTACTTAGTGACGATGAGATGAAGAAAGATCTTGAAGAAATAGATATATTGGTAAATGACGCAATCAAGGAACTAGGGAAAATTCCTCAGAATAGTAAACACTGGTATGAATCCGCATTACTACTTGTTGATTTAGCGGGTTCTAGGATGTTCCATCTCGCAAGAGGGGACGATGTTGATAATACGAGTCAATTAATAGAAAGCGCCATCGAGACATCAAAACTCATCCAAATTCCAGAAAACTTGCTGATTACAATTGAAAAGTCTCAATCGGACGAAGAATTAGAAGTTGAAGAAGTCGATCAAATAGAACATGCACGAAAATGGGTTAGGGCAAAAGTTGCTACCGCAATGATGTATAATTCCTTGACGGATTATTACATCAGTCAAGACCAACTAGGCAGGGCAAAATACCACACCGATAGTCTGATAGAAGATCTTGATAATCTAACTGTAATATTTGACGGGCAAACTAAATTGATCAATGAATTGAGTAATAGAACGATTGAGGATGAATATGCCCAGGGTTATTATCGTAGAGCCATGATGGCTGATAGAGGGCACAGACAACTCAACCAAATAGAGGAACTGAGACTATTCACAAAGTGGTCAGATAAATTGTTGGAAATCTTGGAAGAATCGGCCGAAGAAGAATCCAGGTCCAAATACGAATGGAATTTAGAGCGAAGAATCAGATTCGGCTTACACTTGCTCGATTTATTAAACTCTGAAGTGTTCCCAAAAGGAACCGAAAAGTGGCCAGAAATGGGAGGAAAAAAGTATCAGAAAAACTCAGCCGTTTTCAAAGCTGAAATGGAAGATATAACAAAACAAATCCATGATACAAATGCGAAAGAGTTTGTAGATGAATTTGAATTCCTTGTCGATCAAATACGCTCCAAGTCAGCAAGTAGAAGACTCAACGAACTTTTCCAATTATTGAAGTCGGAAGAAGACCATATTGTAGAGGATATTGATTACTTCGAGTTTGAATTAGATGACAGAATAAGAAAATTGTCTGAGTCTGTCAAAATGTTAGAAACAAGAATTGGCGCATTTACAATTGGATTGGAAGCATCCCTGATGCATGATGGCCTATATGGGGTTGAATTGGATGAGGACCATCTAATTGATGAGGATTTGTCAGAATTATTGGGTTTCAGTTTGAAATCTCTACCTCCCGAAAAAAGAAGGGCAGGAGCAGAGCTAATGGCCATATTCATTCAGCTATTAATGAAATTTGAAGAAGACCAAATAGATTGGACAGTTCCGCCCTTCGAGACATCGACCGGAGAGAAACGTCATCCATTCTTTGGGCCACTAATTTGGGACCTGATTGTAACTTATGTGGCTCTAAATTACCAGAATGATTACGATTTGTTAGATGATGAATACGAAATTGCAGACATTTTGGCTATCTTCTCTCAGTCTGAGGACCTCCAAGTGCTCTGTAAAGAACTGAATGCATGCTTGGAAGCCGAAGAGCCGGAGTCGAAATCCTCCGACATCTTGGATCACATGAGTTGCCGTTCTCTATGTTCTGTCTACGAATCTTTCAGACTCAACGAACTAATCGATGAACTCCCTAAGTTGGAAGAATATCTGAGTCTCGATAAATCATACCAAAAGCTTCGGGAATCAAAAACTACTGATGACTGAGAATGGCCAATCTTCGCCGACGAGTCCGAAGACTCGGAGTAATATTGGACGGATTGACCAATCCTCAATCATCCTGCTTGAGGAAAATCCGATCACCTGTGTTTGAAACTACTCGAACATCAATCTCGCTTTGAGGCCTTAACAGAATCTTGGCCATATCTAGGCTCGCTTGAGTTCCAAAATCAGATTCCCTAATCATCCCCTTTATTCCACTTGCATCTAGCTCTACTAGTACCCCCCCAGGTACCCAAGAAAGAATAGTTCCAGTGTACTTACTTCCTTGCTTGAAGTCGGACCACTGTTTCACATCCGACAACTCTCTACCAACCGTACGTCCCTTCCTGCGCCTATCACGGGCAACTCTCCAGTCGGGCAAACCGGTGTGTCCAAATGATATGCTAGAGAGCTGACTTACAGGAATGGTTCTACTTTGTCTTCCTCGTCCTGGGAGAATAATTTCTACTTCACAATCTTGATCCAAATTACCATCCATATTCTCACTAGTGAAAGACAACTTGGGTCCGAGAAGTACAGTCCTAAGCAGGCCCAATTGTTGGCAGATATCGGCTGATTGCAAGTCGCCTCTGGACAATTCTGTAGGCAATGAAGACTCGACTATGTCTCCAGACAACTCCAATCCTCCCATGTATGTGATGGAGTCCCAAGTGCCGAACTCATTAGCCATCTCGTTGATAGCAACCTCATCTTCTACACTCATCTCATCTAGAACTGAAATTCTTCCACCAAGGCCCGAGAGTTCTCTTTCAGAGTAACAGTCTGACCTAGCTAGTAACTCTTCAGAGATTCTCGCACCCCTACGCTTTGCGAAAATTAGTAGTGGAATGATTTCAGGTGCACTTCTGCCCGTCTTTGATCTGAACAAGCGCGCTAAATCCTTGGCTTTCGCCTCATTTCTCTTAATCGCCTCTCCGCGCTTCTCCCCATTCTGAATCAGTTCGTCCCCAGCCAATTCGATATCGCCGGAGTAACTCTTGACTTCGATTATCAGAACTGCTCTTCTGCAGACGGCTAGAACATCGACTTCCCCTTTTCCTCTCAGAGTATCTGGATTGGGAATACGAACCATTCTGTGGATGGTCCAATCCCCCGGGTCCAAGCGAGACACAGACCTAGCAACACCAGATTCAGCTCGCTCAGAATTTATTCTGGCCCGATCTGGCAACTCAAGTTGCCCTTCTTTGGCCAACTTTAGCCAACGGTAGTTTGCCCGGAGTCCCATGTACTATGTCCCTCCTAGCGACATTAGACTGTTTCCCCATTCGAATTGAATTGATATTCAGAACACATGGAGATTACTGAGTGATAGTCACGAAGCAACGATGGAGTGATGAAATGAGACAATATAGGTAGGAAAATTTGCTGCTCCGTGACCATCTAGGTTCGTATTTGCACACCTCGGAACTTCGAACTTCCATTTCGAACCCCTTGCTGACATTCGAAAGTCACTGGTTCACTAATGTAGGGCTAGATGATGTCAAACACTAGCCAAAACCAAACTGTCGAGGACAAGGTACCCTCAGAAGCAATAATCACCGAACAACCTCCACGTGCACGCGTGGAAGACGAGGCTCGCATAGAGCAGAAGAAGCGCGAATTAGCCTCCTGCGGAATGCTAAGGTTGGATGCACCAGGGGCCACAGAAGAGGATCATGACGGTATTGAAGACCTCATTGCCAAACTTTTCTCCAAGGGAGGACTTAGTGATGATGAAGTTCGAGATGCCCAGCCAATAACCGAGAAGAACACCTCAAAGTCTCAGCGAAGAGAAATTGCTGAACATCTTTGGAACTTCACTGAGGAGTACAAGGAAGCGATTATCCAAGCTCTAGTGGAAGCAATGAAGCGTGAAAATTGGAACGGTAAGACATCTGACCTATTCTTCCCCAGAGACCGCTGGTTCTCTACTCTCTCAGAGTGGGACTTCACCATCCCTTGCGGAGGCTGCGGTCAAGAAATCAGGTCCAATGCTTTGTATGTTAAACCAAGCAGAGCTAAGGGCGACATGAAAGAATCATTCGCCTCAAAGAATTGCCACAACTGTGGCCATTCAAATGATAATATCGGCAGGTTTGGTGCCTCTGAGTACGGACACGGATCATTCCATTGGGTGGCTGAGCAAGTTCTAGAGAGCCTACTAGTGGAGGCCTGTAGCAACAGATATGTTGCTGGTACAGAATATGTAGTTACATTGGATGGAGATAGAGAGGCTCCGATTTGGATACAGGTCTCAGAAAGTGGCCAGATGCGAAAGGTGAAGCAGGGACTTTCTACAGATAGATACACCAAAGTCCAAGCTCGCGAAATGGCTGACATAATTGGATTGGTACACGAAGCAAACCAAAATGTCCCAGAGGGCTGCGAAGAAGTTTACATCACCGATCACGAAGGAAATAGACTACTCATCAGACATTCTTCTCGTGCATCTGACGCAGGCGTATTCTATGCTCGCGGGATGGCAGTTCTGGAACAACTCGCTAGCAGACTTCGAACACTCAGGAAGGATGAGAAAGGCGCCGATGATTTGCGCAATGATGGTTCCGGAGAAACAAATCTAGATCGTTGGGCAATAACTATGGCGGCGAAGATTCTGTATGAAATCTCAAAGAAAGAAGCCGGAATTTGTGTATTCAATAAACCCTCAAATGCAATGAATGAAAATTCTTCAGATGGAGAATTGGACAATCATATCAGTGATAGAGAAGAGGGATGGATGATTGAACTATCTCAAGAGGTCACACATTTCATCGACACTAACCTAGATGAAGAATTGCTGAGAAACTTCTACAATCGTGAAACAGTCCCTCCAATGATCTGTAAGCCTGTCGACTGGGAGTTGGATGACAAGCTTCTGGCAAAGGGAGGTTTCATCACTTCTCCAATGCAGTTGCGAATGCCAATTGTTCCTAGGGAAGTAACCCATCTAAGGCTGGACCAAAGCAGAATTAGGCTCACTAAAGAATCACTCAAAGCGATAAATCGCGCACAGCATGTCGAATATCACGTCAATTCTGACATGCTAAAGGTTGAGAGAAATGTCATGCACAAGAGAGTCAGTGACTGCGTAAACGAGTCAATTATTCTCAAGAGGTTCGAGCCCGAGCACACTCGTGAACAACTCGAATCAATGAAAGTGGATGAACTCAGAGCATTACTGAAACAGAGAAACCTGCCCTACAGCGGACTCACCAGTGAGGAACTAGTAACTAGATTGAGTACAGAATACTACTTCTTAGAGCAGAATGGAGAAAGGCTACTACATCCAAGCTCTCAGTCATACATAGAGTGGATGAAGGAACTAAATTATGCCCAAGGCCTACTCGATGACTCAATTGCTCAAGGACGATTCTTCCACCCATACAGGATGGACCATAGAGGAAGGATGTATACTGCTTCCACGATCTTAGATCCGCAGGGTGACGACGTCTCTAGAGGATTGATTCAGTTTGATTCAGCAATCCCTCTAGATGAGCAAGGATGGAAGTGGCTCAGCATTGGAGTAGCCAAGGCATGGGAGGGCACAGATGCTCCAGGCGCCCCTAGTAAGAGGTCTACATTCGCTCAGTTACTGAACGCATCAAAGAATCCAGAATTCATTGCTACTCTGGAGGGCGTAGTAGCAGATCCAGTAGGAACCATGGACATATGGGGAACTCCAGGTGGAGAATCTGACCTCATGAGATCACATGCTGAGGGCTTCCAGAGGATGGCAGTTTCCAAGGCATTCATCAGCGCATTAGGTCAGGGGGGAATTGGGGCCCAGTGTAGGCACGTAATGGTGCAAGACGCTTCCTCAAACATCTATCAACACAATTCTCTGATATTGTTGGACAAAGATATGGCTGACAAGGTGAATGTGACTCCAGCAGATTCTGGCCACTCTCCTAGGGATGCCTACAGCGAGATAGGCCGAGTGGTGGGTGGAGACGAAGACTTCCTAGACTACATGGAGATAATCGGCATAGACCGCGATGTGGCCGAAAAAATTAGGCAAACTGTATCGGCCAGGGCATTCGCCAAATCACCTGTAATGGTGCTTGGATACGGGGCCGGTAAGGATGCTATTTCGGAGAAGTACCTGACTCACAGTGGTAAGTCAAGAAGAGAAGGTGGAAGAGTAGAGTGGCATCATGTGATGGAAGATGCAGAATATTTCGATAATTTTGAATCCTCTCTCAAAGAAGCCTGCAAGTCGGTCGATTCTCTAGGCAATATTAACTCCGAGATTATCGATAGTATTCCCGCCAATGCCAGCGGTGAGCGCGAATACAATAGATCTTGGAAGAGAGCGACAAAGGATCTAGTCAGACAGGCCCTAGAGCTAGATGAAACCACACGATTGAAGTTGAGCAAGAATGATTTGGATTTCCTCTCAGCAAACTACGAAGATTCTTTCGAGACAATTGAGAATCTATTCGATAGTTTGACAGCAGACCCTGTACGAATGTGCGCACATCGAGAATCATTGTTGGCCGGAGTTCTTGAGGATGTTTCAAAAGAACTCCATTTGGGTGTTGCAATGCTAACTGCTGATGCATATGTCCGAGCAATAAGGGAGATTCTACCGAACTATGACCGCACCAAGAAAGAACTCAGGTCGATAGTCAGAAACTCTGGCTCCTTCCCATTCACTTGGAATCCAGGCATGGATGGATTGGAAGTTATCCATTTGGCATTGAAGAAACCATCCTATCAGAGGATTTCGAGAGTAGATGCCCAAAAGCAATGGGGCGAAGGAAATCTGAGTCGCAGGAAGTATAGCGAAACCCGTGATCACAGAGCTGAATTGATGGCAATAGCACCTAATTTCGTTCATTCAATCGATGCGGCTCATATGCGTGCAGTCACAGTCTGCCTAACAGATATTCAGATTGAGAAGAATCTACCGGTCCAGTTTTGGATGGTGCACGACGCCTTTGGATCTCATCCTAATTTCATCAATGATATGCGCATCATCGTCAGAGATAAACTACAGGAGATTTACAATGCAACTACTCTGAATAAAGTCGACCTAGTGAAGCAGGCGAACTCTGTGGGTAAGAGAATATCTGAGTTAAGGGGCTACGAGTCGCTAGAAACATCATCTATTGATGAGGCTGCAAAAATATTCCACGTAGATCCTCAAGATTGGGTCTTCTTGAACAATCCTAATATTTCGATAAGAGATAGAGTTAGAGTTGCCTTGGACCATATTGGCTTTGAGATGGAGGAGCACCCTGCTCTAAGTGAGCCCGAACTTGAAGAAAAGCACAAGGGACAGAGATTAACAATCAAACTTCTGAAGGAAGAATGCAAGAATCGTGGCCTGAAGGTATCAGCTCCAAAGAGAGGCAAAGGGGTACACCGCAAAGCACTATTGGAAAGACTCTCAGTAGAGACCATAGTCATCAAACCAATTCCGAATTCTGTAATTGAGGCAATACTTGCTGACCCCGAACACGAGTACAACCAGAGGGCAAAGATTGCTATAGATGCATTACGCGTACTGACAAACCTAGATCCTCTGTTTTCAGATGCAGATTCGATAGAATTGGAGAATTTCTTCGAGAAGCTTTACTCCTTGAGATCAGGCAAGAAACTCTTCAATACAGATAATAGGGCCAAAGGAATTGGTACGTTGGATTTGAATCAGTTGTCCTCCTCGGAGGGCACAGACGAGTGGTATTTCTTGAGCTAGGTGGTGATTAATTGAGTGATGAATCAGAGAATCCCATACACATCGAAGCATCCCGGGCTCGCCTACGTAGGCTTGCTAAGAAGAGATGGGGTGACGACAAGACCAATGACCAGTTGGCCACAGAATTAGCAGAATTAGTACTCAGCGAATTTCCCGCAAATACGCTGCATTCCGCCTCTGCCGGTACTCAACTAAAGAGCGAAGATGGCGAGAATTTTGCTGTTATTGACTTAGAAGGGACCGTAATTGGAGGTTTTGATGAACCGCAACTCATGAACAAGGAAGGTGCAGAGAATCTCGCAAGGGATACGTATCCCACCTATAGTGACGATTTCATTGAATCAGTAATCATCGAATGGGACGCTACTCAAATCCAATTCAGAGGTAAGGGAGCTACATTTGACTTAGACAAGAATAACCCAATTTCTGATAGCGATCTTGAAAAGGCAATCCGTAAGGATCAAGAAAAAATGACCAAGGCCAAATCTGGACTAAAGGGAAGGATTTTGACAATACTGGATGAAAACAATCTGGTCATCAGGAGAGGACTCCACAAGAATCTGGATGGCATAATTGCCGATCGCGATCAAATTAGGAAGCACCGAATTACACTTAGACGCGATTGGCTAAATGATAGCAACAATGCCCCCCGATCTCGTAACGAGAAAGGGGAATGGGAAACCCGTCTCAACGGCAATTACAACTGTGAAGAAGCAGGCGGATCAAATCCTGGGCTGGTAAATTTTGAGGCCCCCATAGATTACCTTCTCCTATCTTCTCTAATCGGACTATTCAGCGACTATCCTCCAATTGCAGTTGTTCTATGTAAATCACAGATGTGGATGCATCAAACCTACGAGGAATGGGAGTTACTGAGGCCATCTTTACTGAATCATCCAGAAATTGGCGTCACAGAAGGCTCCAATCTACAAAAGGTGGTCGAAAATATGGTCGCAAATCAATTCAGTGTACAGCCAATATTCAGTAAAGAGAAGGTAAATTTGGGCTCACTTGAACTGAAGACATTAACCTCATTTATCGCCCTCAATGGACTAAAATCTCTGCCCCAGAATATCGATGCTTCGCAGCTTCGCGACCAAGGACTCTTAGGCAATGTTTTACCAATTATTGATGCCAAAGTAACTGTTGACACTGTATCTCAATATCTCTCAGCAGGAATGAGTACGGATGCCATCATCTTTGAGTGGAACTCTGATTTACACTCTTCAATTCTACCTCAGGATTGCCAAGGCATTCTTGAAGATGGATATCACATCGTAACTTCTCACGATCTAGTGGCATACAAGATGTGGGAAGAAGCAACTAATTCCTAGGCCTTCTACCCTGCCAGATTGTGGCCATTCCAGGGAATATCAGCTTGGCAGAGACTTCCTCAAATCCAGTTTCTTCCATCATTCTGACGTAGTCTTTGGTAGTCCCAAAACTCGCATAGGTCTTAGTTAGCCACTTCCAGGGATTGCTCTTCGAATTGTAGAACAGTCTAGCATAACTTGAGACCCAGACTCGCATCCAAAGCCACCCCATGACGCCATGAAGCCGATTCATCTTGGCAGGCTCGACCATCACGAATAACCCTCCGGGTTTGAGGACCCTGAGTGTCTCTGCTAGTCCCGCCCGCTTGTCGAACCAGTCTCTAAACGAGAACAGGGAGCAGACTGCATCGAAGGAAGATTCTTCGAAAGGCAATTCTTCTGCCGTTCCTTTGACGAATTCAACAGTAGATTCACCTCTCGATTCCCTCTTCGGACCCACTCTTTCTTCTGCTACTTTGAGCATCTCTGGAATAGGATCCAAACAGACCAGATATTCGCCCTCAAAGTCTTCAGCAAAGCTCCCCGGTCCGCAACCAATCTCGAGAACCCTACCACTGGAAGGCAGACGCTCCCTTACCATTCTCCGCCAGCGCGAGACTTGGCCCAGTGTAGCGAAACGATTCACTTTGTCATAAACTGGGATTGTAGCCTCCAAATTCTGCTGGAGTTCGTTCCAGTCAGACTCCCCGATTCGCTCGGCGTCCATGGGCCTCGCTGAGACCTCACATATTTGGTTGAATCCCGGTAAATTACTGCAAAATCACGAAGGAATCACATGGTCAAAGTGATATACCGTTCGTCTTTCGCGCGTGTCACCGAAGGTGACACAATGGGACGAGCAGATATACTCCGAGCAATCAAGAGTTCAGAGAGTGGGGCAAAGAAGATCCAATCGGATGCGAAGGCGAAGGCGGCAGAGACCGTCTCCAACGCCCGCGTCAAGGCGGCAGAGTCGACCAGTTCAGGCAGGCAGGGCGCTGATGACGAGGCATCTAAGATGCTGAGTGATGCACGTGCTGCTGCTGAGAAGGAAGCAAAATCTGTGGCTGTAGAGGGCGAGGCAGAACTCGAGCGCGTCGCTGGCGAGGGTAAGAAGAACCGCAGTGCAGCTGCAGATGCTGTTCTCGAAGCCTTCCGCAAGGATTAGTCCGGAGGTGACATCATGAGCCAATTGACACCAGAAGACATGTCTCGTCTGGTTGTCGCTGGCACCAAGAGCCAACTCAAGACAACTATCGATGTCTTGGCTGGGCTATCGCTGGTCCATATCAACGACTACAGTAGCGATGATGAGGAACTGTCAATGGGGACTCCATCCGACGTATCTGAAGAAATCAGCCGCAGACTCACCAAGATGAGGGGGGCTGCCGCAAGTATGCAGACTCCGAGTCAGACCGAACTGATGTCAGCCCCAGAGGTTCGCAGGAACCTATCAGGCGACATCGATGACTTAGTCGAAAACGCATTGAGTCTCAATGATGAGATGGAATCATTGGAGACTGAGGCTGCTCAGATAGACGAGGAACTAGGCGTTCTGGCTTTGATAGCACCTCTCAGCCTGGAGATGGAGTTGATGAGTGGGTATGATTCAGTAACTCAATTTGTGGGAACAGTCTCTTCTCTGAGTAAGGCACGGCCCGCCCTAGCTTCTCTCGGCGACTCAGCCATTCACATGAGTAGCGAGGTCGCAAAGAAGGGAGTAGTGGCCGTGTTTTGTCGAAACGAGCAGGCCGACTCAGTACAGAAGATGCTCTCTGAGCACGACTTCCTAGCCATCTCTATTCCTGAATCAGAAGGCCTGCCGAGCGAGCGAATCGCCGAGCTGAATCAAAGAAAAGGCGAGATCGAAGCCAGAACGGAGGCTCTGCAGAATGAAATCTCCGAATGGTCCAATACTAACAGCGGAATGTTGTTCGGAGGTATGGAACTTCTTGAGAGAGATTTACAACTCGCTACCGCTCCTGTCAGGGTAGCCGTAAGCGATCATGCATTTGTTCTCGATGGATGGATCAGTTCTGCAGCCGAAGAAGACGTCAAGGACGCTCTCGCAGGTGTTTGCACGCACGTTGACCTAGAGAGATACGAACCTCCAGCCCATAGCAGTCACGGCCACCACCACGAAGAGCAAAAGAAGGATATGCCTCCAATTGAATTCTCCCCT
>Ga0310344_10000949_pt1 | contig 22356 bp, 30 predicted proteins | sample HC15DNA20200_MG_FD_203801 | JGI IMG/M metagenome (GOLD analysis project Ga0310344, IMG submission 203801) | Marine microbial communities from station ALOHA, North Pacific Subtropical Gyre - HC15-DNA-20-200_MG | ecosystem: Environmental > Aquatic > Marine > Oceanic | place: Pacific Ocean: North... | reverse complement strand
CCTTCGATAATCTCGTCAAAACTCGCATCCAGCGGCATGTTGCACGGGTCAGCCCATCTATTGACTAGCTGCTGGCTGGTTACTATGTCCGGTTCACTCTTTACCTGAACCATGTTTCCCCCTTTTTCTTTAATTTTTCTGCCCTTCCCACGGGTGCCTCGCTTGCCCCACGTTCGTCCCGTCCCCACAACGGTCATAAAAGCGTCTGCTGGCCTACTGGCCACCATGTGGATTGATTGGATCCCTTGTATTGTTTCCGGTCCCCCATGACCACCTTGCCCGCGTTCTTTAGATCGGATAGCCGGCGCTGGGCTGGTATATGCCCGAGCCCTGTATCGTCACCAATTTCCCCAGCTGTCAGCCCTGGGCGGTCTATTACCACCGATAAACACCGTTCGGCCGCGCTTTGACGCTTCCCGCTGGTGTTCTGATAGGCAGCAGCCTCGTGGCTGGTGTATGGATCGTTTGTTCTAGCTATTGGCGTTCGTAACATGTGCGTTTCCTTCAAGCCATTCCTTAAACTTTGGGCCGTTGATGTGGTAGTACGGGTATGTGTCATCCTTTGCCGGTGGAAAATACGTCGCACAATCCGGTGGTATTTGGCCGTTCTTAATCAATTTCTTGATTATCGAAGGCGTGGTGTCCATCAACTTGGCCGCCTCGGTCGTTCTCACCTGGTTCCCCCCTTTCCGAAAAGTATACTATCTCTCCGAGTTTTTATACCGATAGAATACAATAAAACTGGGCGAAGTGCAACAATCTTCGGGAAGTTAATAATGGAAATAAACAAAAGAAAAGGCCACCAATTTGGTGGCCCTGTTAACGGTAGAAAGTGAAGGGGCTTATTCGCTGATCTGCAAAATGTTCGGCGTTAATGGCGCTGGGTCGGCTTCCATGATGTGGCGAATTTCGGTTATCTGGTGACGGTCGTTGAACCGATAATATATCGTCATGGGGGCCAGGGTTTGCTCAGTTAGTTCAAAGATTACAGGCGGCAGTTGGTCGATAGCCTGTTGGACACCATCAATATAATTGTACGTTTTGGGCTTGCGGTCTTGAATGACCTTGTCAATAGATGCGTCCCTCAAGTGGTCCAGGTCTGATTTCTGCGCCTCGGTGTACCAGTCCAGGGCATTTGCCAGCAGCTTCCCGTCATCCCCAACAATGGAAACCCTGTCCCCTTCTTCTGTCACGACCTGCAACTGGTATTGAATAAAGGCCATGCTCGACGTTACAGACACAACAGACAATTCATAATCAACAATAGGCAGCGTTGACCGCCAACCAACAAGCCAGGGTATAAACTCGGCCCGATTGTTGGCCCGCATTTCCCCACGCTCGGTGGTCCAATACATCGTATTGGAATAGAACGTCATATTTTCGGCCAGGCATTGCCAGACGGTTTCCCAATCCCGTTGGGCAAGCCCCATAAGGTAATTCTTGACCGTCAGGCCGTTTTCACGGTCGATAACGTCAGGGGATGTTAAAAGCTCGGATATGTTGACAGTGTTGCGGCTGGGACCCCGGAACTTATCAGGCTTCAGCACAACACATTCTTTAAGTAATTCCCGGAATACTGCAGCCATCCCGGAATCAATGATAACCGTGCTTCCTGGTGGGATCGCTTCGCTATCAATTCCCGGAATATATTGAACCTTTATTTGCTCGAATTGCTGACCATCGTGACCGTTTTCGCCATTGTTTTCGCCCCACATACTAACAATACGCCCCCGGTTAATTTTTCAGGTTCTAATATAAAAAACACCCCGGCGCATTGTCAAGAAATCGGGAGCTTGTTATACTCTGTTCCAAATCGAATAATCATTATCATGGTTATTGCAGCATTGTGGGACCGGCCACCAGGTCGGAATGTGTGAAAAAGGGGAAAAGTATGCCACCAGAAGCGAACACTGACTTCCAACAATTACGCGACTATATCCAGTATTGGATAGATAATAACGCCACCAACTGGAACCGATTATTTGCGCTTGCTAATTTATCAAGCGGGACAATGATGTCAATTAAAAACCTTGATTATCTTGTAAGCCCGAGCATTAGAACGCTGCAACGGTTGGCCGACGCTATGGACGTTGACCCCCAGATTCTATATATCAAGGCCGGTTTAATTGACGGGGACTCCGACGCATTGGGTCGAATCCATGCCGAATACGACCTTACACCGGACGAAAAGGCCCTGATTGATAACGTCCGGGTCATATCTGAACGCCAGCGCAGGATTGTAATGAACACCGCCAGGGGATTGGCAGAAGATGGGGATGGTGCCTAGTGAAAGGCGGCGTTTACCCTGGGTATAAAGGCGCGTGGCGTATTCAATGGGACACATACCTCGACGGTGAAAGAAAAGTCAACGTCAAAACCTACAGGGGAACCAAACGGGAAGCGGAAAAGATATTACGGGAAATAGTATCGAGTCTCGACAACGGCACATATATCGACCCCAGCAAGATGACCGTGGGCGATTTTATCAGCGAATGGCTGGCATATAAGAAACGATTCGTTAACGACACCCCAGGGAAGGGTTCGATAACCCCTAACACATTTGCAGGGTATAGCGAAAAACTCAAATACCCATTACAAGATCCACTGGCCAAAATAGCCATCCAAAAGCTAACCCTGGCCCATCTGGACGCCTTTTTTGAACGTCTTGAAACCCGTGACAAGCCATTATCCACCGGGTCGATTAAACTCGTTCGGGATGTTATGCGAAACGCTTTTAGCTATGCAGTAGAGCGGGAATATATCAGGCGCAACTTACTACACACGGTCAACATCCCCAGCATTGAACGCCGTGACGTCGTAATCTGGACAGACCAGGAGTTAAAAAAGTTTATTCAATACAAGAAGGAACACCGGCATTATCTGAATGACGCGATAGAACTGCTAATCCTGACGGGGCTTCGCCGGTCTGAACTTTGTGGGCTCAGATGGTCTGATATCCATTTAGTTGACCCGGAACCCGACAACGAGACGCCATTTTTCCCATATATTCAGCTTGAAAGATCACGCCATTCCAGGGAAGGCGGCGGGTTCCGGGTTGGCAGCTTGAAATCGAGTACCAGCAAGCGGGATATTTATTGCCAGCCTGATTTGGTTGAATTACTGCGTGAAATCAATGGAAGGCAAATATATCTTGATTCTGAATTACCCGGTACATGGCCAGCACCAATGGACCGGTTCGTTATATCAAAAGATGACGGGATCCCACCATCCCCTGACCGGATCAGGAAGCAGCTGAAAAAGGTTGCCAAAATAGTGGGAATTCCCGAAATGACCGTCCACGGCTTGCGCCACATGCACGCCACCAAAATCGTTGAACTAAACTATGGCCTGGAACGGGCGTCTCATAGATTGGGCCACGCTAACACTAAAATAACTTTTGAAAATTACACAAAAATAAGACGCGGCGAAAACGACAAAATCCTGGACGGCTTAAACGGCTGGACCCGTTAAATAATTTGTAGCGGAATTTGTAGCAAAAAAACGATTGTTTAATCTTATCAATCTATGTAATCTCTACAATCTACGTTAGAAATTGAAGATAATATCAGATTGAATAACCACGTGTGCAGTTCTCTGGAACCGGAAGCCCCAGTTCGATCCTGGGATCCCCAGCCACCACCAATTTAAGCACGAAATCGGGCCTTTTGGCCCTTTTTTGTTGTCTTTTCTAATGTCTAATTTCGATGGTTTTGTAGCGAATTTGTAGCGAAACACTTTTTTTCATGTTTTCCCACGCTCAGAAAAAGAAAAGCCCCGACACTTAATTCGGGGCTTGTTCTGGTGGTTTTGGCTGGGCTTTTCGCTGACGGTATCGTTCCCGCCGGTCGGCGTTGTACTTCTCGCGATGCCGTGACCAGTTTGCTTTCCTGGAACATTCCAATCCGCAATAACGCCGCTTGCCCGTGCCTTCAAACTCGGAACCGCACACGGTGCAGGATCCCTTCACTATTTTCCGCATACTGGCCAGCAGCTGACCAGGTGTTAATTCTTTCATGTCGGGGATTATAAACCAATATTATCAATTTCGCAAATTGATAGCGTAAAGTGTTGACAAGTGTTTTTCCATCCTTTATACTTCCTATTGTAGCAAGTAGATAACGCTAACAACTAACGAAGGAAGTGAACAACATGGCAACAATCAACAACAACAAACCCGCTGGGGTCTGCGGCGGGTTCCGGGTCTGGGAAAATGGGTCCATCGAAGGACCCGCGGCCTACATGGCCACCTTGGACATGGACAAGATCCTGCGCCATGCCAAGGCCCTGGCGCCAGTCATGGCCGAGCAATCGGTCTATCAGGTGATCGCGTTGGCCTTGGCCACCGACGCGGCTGAGGGAACACTTCCGGGCCGGTAGTCCCGACCCTTCGCCCTGATGATGGCTGGGATGGCTTCCCAGCCGAAACGCTGCAAGCGTAGGCGATAGCCAAACAATAAAAGGAAGGGGAAGGAATAATGATTTTCGATAGAAAAACAAAAGCTAAACTAGACCAAAAAGCCGCCGAAATGGGATACACAGATATAACAGAATATATAGAATCCAATTATGATGACATACGGCCGACAGAAACAACTATCTACGGTGTAACTCGGGCTGGCCAGGGTCATGGGGAAAGGTTCCATTTTTCCCACCAAACACAAGCAACTATATTTGGGAATGATTACCTAATAGCAAATCCGATAGCATACTGCGGCTCCCGTGGGCGATGGGGCAGGTATTACGCCTTCGAGCCACTAACCGAAACCAATAACGAAATCACCTGCAAGAAATGCCTCAAGGACTACGGAACAGTCGCCCAACAATTAGAGCGAATAGCCACCACGGGGCAGGGCCCTTTCGGGCCCAGGATCTAAGTAGCATCGGATAACCAGAAAAAGGCCACCAATACGGTGGCCTTTCTTTTTGCCAAAAGTCAGGCGGCGCTAGGTAAAGGGGAAACTAAACCACAACCCCGCCCAACTCAAGGAGCGAACCCAAGAATGGCTATTTTGTGGGGCAAAAAAGCCAATCGTTGCGGGTTCTCAGTTAATCGTTCTTCTCATTTTCGTCGTTCTGAAGGATACGCATACTTGTTCCAGCCAAGAACCCAAATAAGCCTGACACGATAGACGTTAAAATTTCAGTCGCAGACATTAGGTATCCAATCCAGGCTGCAAACAAGCTGAAGATTAGGGCGGCTATCATAGCCACCATTATCTGGGGACGAATCTTTCCCATCATTTTATCACCACCACTAATAATGATCCCATCAGACCCACCAGGAGCCCAATGCCCGCCAATACAAGCCACATCTGGGCCTGTAAAACCGCCACCTTCCGCTCCAGCTTCACCCACGGGCCTTGAGGGCTCATAAAATGATTCATCCTATCAATTACATTATCCGCGAACATCTGGCTGGCAGAATTCCGCTGCACCGGCCTCATACGTCATAACCTGCAGAATCGACCCACGTGGTCAGGCCGTTCTCGTATATCCTTATTTCATCAATACCGCAGCAGCATCGACGCCTTCCCCAGCCGTATTCCTTATAGTTGTGGAACCCTAGTTTGCACCTGATCGCTTTTATCATTTCATCACCTAACATTTATCGGTCGGTCGACTAGCCCGGAAGTGGACCCGCCGCGTATCTTTACCCCAGGGGATACGGAGTAGCTCGGTACATCAATTCCCGTACCATTTCCGAATTTACTGTCCGCGTCCTGTTCCATCAAACCCGCCTTGACGTTGGATATATACCATTCCCCAACGCTGCAATGGACGTTCTTAAATGAGATCTCGCCCACCTTCGGGGATCCCGTGACCTTGATAACGATACGGTCAACGGTGCTGTCCTTCGACTCAAATGTCCCTGCGCCCCGGTCTGAATTGACCACCAGTTCGGGAACGGTCGAGTCCTGGGTTGGTGTTACGCTGGAACCGTCAATGGATCCCGCAAGGTTTAGCTGGGATATCTCGGCGCCCGTTGTCACGAATGTGGGCGCTGATACATTAAGCATTGAGAGCTTGCCCGTGAAAAGATAAGCGGACGAGGCCACACCAGTACTGGCATATGTGATATCAACGCATCGGTCCAGACCAGCTTTGCCCAGGCTCATATTCTCAAATGCCAATTTATCCAGCCTGGAATTGTCCCCAAGGTTCAGCTGTAAGGTCTGGCTTTGCTGGGATGGATACTCGGGGTCTGGTTCCAGGGGTGTCCCGAATACCTTCGGCAGATGGTATTCGGCGCCTGCTTCCGGGAAAATCGGGGTGTGGTCACTGGTAGCGACTACAGTGGTTAATGCCAGGCTAAAACCAACAGCTACAATTCCCACACTTGTGGCCAATCCACGCCACCCGCTGAGATTAAACCGGAACCGGGGCGTCGGGATGCGTAGCGCCGATAAGAAGCCAATGCGCGGAATGTAGGGAATAAATACCTTCGCAAACTGAACCTGGCGATTTCGTACAACAAGCGCTTTGTATCGCCATATCAAGGCCAGTATACCCACGCTTACCAGGGCGCCACCGAGTGCCGCAATTATTGCCGATGCAAAAAGGGAAATACCTTCAGGCGTTCCGGTAGACTCTGAAAACCAGTTTGCCAGCTGGATAATTAGTTCCGAGATTGAAAGAATCATTCCTCACCCCCTGCCGATCCCTGCTTCTTTTCTGAAATTAACCGCTGCCCCAGGGTTGCCACAAATGCCGTCACCGGTGCGCTGAATATGGAAAAAGCCACCAAAATGATGTCTAATTCCGGCGCCACTTCTGTCGGGTTCGATAGAGTACGCCAACAAATGATTATTCCCAGGCAGGTGAAGCCCATCAATAGAGGCCACACGAACAGAATGGTCAAAAACTCGGTCCCCGTTAATGTCGTGGACGTCTTGACCTTCAACCGCTCGATTTCTCGGGCTTGTTCTAATAGTCGTTCCTGTAAATCGTCCGCAGCCATTCATCAATAAACCCGTATAGTTAGGATACCGCCCAGCCCGTCCGGTTCCTGGTAGATGATCCGACCAGGTGCCGGGTCAACCTTTTTGCTGGGTCGTTTGAATATCCGCTTCAACCACTTCATCAATACCCCCCGTAGCCGCCATAATCACGACGCTCACCTGATGGCTGTGACTTCCCTAATTCAGATAGCATCTCACCCATATATGCGTGGTCTGCCATGATAGTGTTCGCCTGGTCATTGGCTATGGCCAGGCCGGTCTTGAGTTTTTCAATGGCTGGGGAATTACGATTCACTTCCTCGGTTAATTCGTCTATTCGGAATATCAAAACATCGACTTCTTCGGTTATCGCTTCGATCTCGTCAAAATCTTCAATCAATTTATTGAGTTTGTTTATCTCAATCTCGGTCTGTCTGCTGGCCTGCCCTACAACTTGCGAGGCTCGCCGTAGTTCCACAATCTCGGTCTGGGCGGCCGTTATATCGGCCCGCAGCGTCAGCACCCAACCTATTAACCCCACGGCCACAATGAGCAGCGGTACAATGGTTCCGATCAATTGCAGATGTTTCCCCATATGCTCTTATTCCTTAAAGATTTTCGACCGTGGTGGCGCCCGTTACCGTGAAGGACTCATCGACTAACAGGGTTTCGAGTCCTTTTTGGGTTTCTTTTCCCAATATCTCGTCAGCGATGTAATATGATATATGCTCCATCGCCTCTACCTCGCCAGCGTCATTCTTAATAACTTTGCAGAATACACAAACTTCTTTCGCGTTTGCTATTTCCTTAACATGCTTCAAACTGCGTAAACGAGCAGCAATCTTCTCATTACTGCCATCTAATGCCGCAGCAGCAGATTCAATGGCCGCATCCCTGGTATCCCTACGTGTTTTTAATTCCGCAATAATTGCGTTTATTTCATCAGTACTTCGCGCCATTAGTCCCCCTTAATCCTTTGTAATAAACCCATGATAGCTGGCACGGGTTGAATCGCCCGAACTATGATTTTGAAGCCGGGCATATAGACTATTATTGATCGGAAAAGTCATTCGCCCCCCGGTGGATTCAGCATCTTCCCCACGCATAATTATCACCGTAGAAGTACCGTCGTAAGCCTGTATTGAATTATTGTCACCAGCGTCTCCACCAAAACACTTAATTACCCACTCAACACCGGAACCGGGTTGCACCGTATACGACCCACCTGCAGATAACGTCTGCAAACTCCCAATAACGTCCCCTCTTGCCATAATTCCCCCTATGAATACATCATTATTTCGACCATCGTGTCGGCCGAGTTAGAACTTCCCCCAGCAGCCTGGAACGTGGGATCGGATCCCGTCCCGTTGCTGGTCAATACAAGCCCCGAACTGCCTGGCGTAATTGGTGTTACTGCACCAGTTCCCGAGCCCACCAGGACATAATGGTCGTTCAAACTGGTGGCACCGGTTCCACCATTGGCTACCGGTAGCGTTCCAGATACACCCGTCGCCATCGACACCTGAGCCCATGCTGGGTTGTTATTTGACCCCGTGTTGGTCAATGACCTGGTGGCGTTGGTGTCCTTTGCCAGCCGTGCCGGGGCGTTGGCGCCCGTAGCGTATAGAATGTCACCCTGGGCGCTGAATAGCGCCGGTGCGGTCAATTCCATATTGCCCTTGATCTGGGCATTAAGGTCACTAGCTTCGACTATTTGGCCCGTTGACCACGTTGCCGGTGTTGTCCATGCCATAACTAAATCCCCCCTTTAATATGAAAGCCGTGTGCTGGTTCCTAACTTGCTGGTCCCTAACACCCACCAATCGCTGTATTGTGCCGCCCAGCTTAATAAGAGCGTTACAATGTGCAGCCGGTTATTGCTGACGGTGTGAGATATTCCTTCGACAAAAAAGTCCCCATTGATGGCCAGGTTCGCGTTGTTCTGGGCCACTACCGTCACCCGGTCGGACAAGTCCCGCTGGATCATTTCGTTAAGTGAATTCTGGTCACGGTTGGCCACGAATGACAATTTCAGCATTGGCGTGGGATCCTTATAAATTGCCACGTTGAACTTGCCCCAATCCGAAGCCTCGGCCGTGGTCGGGATAAATTTCGTTTTACTCGGCCAGGTCCTTTCCCCGAAGGCGGTCTTGCTGGTGGCGTCGGTTTCCTGGATTGTCACCGGGTTGTTGGATGTTACGGGCGTTCCCCGTGCCTTCAGTAACGTTATATATGCCCTGGCTGCGTTGTTATTGGTCAAAGTTATCGACATTGTTTCCGAGCTTTTGGAAACCGATATCCCAATATCTGACGTAATGTTTGTGCCTGATCCATCAGCGGCGGTATTGGCCGTCATGTCAGTAGTAGCAGCCACCGTTGTCCATGTCCCCACCCCGTCGGCGTTTCCAGCGGCCCCAGGCGTAGGATATCGGGCGATATACGTGGCGGTTAATCCGGGTTCAATGCTCGGGGAATTGGCCCCCGATTCGCTCAACGTCCATAGATCCGCAACGCTGCCGGTGTCGTGCGTTATAACTTCTGTGGAAAACACGTTGAAGATATGGGGAAGGGGATCGTCCTGGTCTATCTTGTTATAGACCCGAGCAGCCCCAGCCGCGTCGCTATACGTGGCCTGGCTGGTCAATGCGGCCCCGCTCAGTCGTGCTTGACGGTCGTCGAATCCGATTTTGCCGTCTTTCGTTTCGTATATGAAACCGGCTTCGGTTTCCTCGACTTCCTGCAGGGCTGACACCGTGTAGGTTGAATCCTGCCAATACCTGCCAATGGTAGTCTTGCCCGTGGATAGGGTCCGGTAATTGGCTCCAGCTGGCCATCCAGCAGCGTCCAGGATGGCAGCCACTACCTGGTCGGTTCGTTGGTTTGTAACCATTGGAACGTTAATCTGGTCCAGGTTCACATGGCCCAGCGGTCCCGTGGCTTCCAGTGTGACCGTTGAATCCCCACCCGCTCGGACCATTGGCGTTATTTTAGTCAGGAAGCCCCGCCATATCGGTTGATCTGTCAGGCTGTCGCTGCTGGCCAATAAGCGCACCGGGCGCCCTGGTAGCAGGTTTCCATATAGCGGCGAACTGGAATTAAAATACGAGTAGTCACCCGAACGGTTATCAACCACGGCCTTCAGCGTTCCAGCCTTGGAATTGCCCGTCAGCTGGGAAGCCCTATCCCGTCCGAAGTTGCAGGACACCGTCCGCACGCGCCCCATGTCCAGGGAATCACCGGTATCAGTGAAATCCCCGTCATTATTCCAATCTATTTCGAGCTTATACGTTGCAACTGCCATAATTACGCCCTAGCCAGCACTCCCGTGAAACCGCCACCCAGCACCGCGTCCCGGACCGCTGCGGTCACACGTTCCGTAAAGTCATCACTTACAATGTCGCCGTTGACCGTTATATTGACGTTAATTCCACCAGCCCCGGAGCGGTTCAAGGGAATCACGGCTTCCGGTCCCCGTTCCCCGATCATTGCCAGGGTTGGGCTTCTTACAATGCCACCATTTGCCAACCTGGGGATTGTGCCAAGTTGTGGCACGCCAAACACCTGGCCCCCTACGGTATAGCCGCCGAGGATCTCAGGAAGTCGAACCCGTGGAACCCTCAACTGAATCCGGTTCCATGACCCAATGAATGTATTGATCTTATCCACAATCCAGTTAATGGCGTCACGTATACCGCCGACTATGCCATCCCACACGCCCAGGATTTTGTCTTTCATTCCCCCGAAGAAATTGGATACCGACTCGGTGACGTTTTTGGTAATGGTTTTAATGGCGTCAAATACTTCCCGCCAGTTATCCCTTAAAAACAAAATCCCTTTAACCAATGGCCCAGCTGGTAGCAGCCAGCCCAGCTTCGATTCGTAAAGGTCGGTGATGAAATTGAACACCTTTTCGACAATGTTCTTAATAAAAGTCATAACTTTTTCAAAGGTTTTACGCAGCACGTTGACGATAGTGTCCCAATTTTTCCACACGATAATCCCAGCGGTTATCGCTGCCGCGATACCCACAACAACCGCCGTAATGGGAAGCATGGAAAGGCTGAGGGAACCAAAGGCCACCGTTAACAATCCCACCGCCCCCGTGATCGCTGGCAGTAACAAAAGAATCGGACCCATTACCAAGGCAAGGCCACCGATACCCGCGACAATTATTCCAATGGTTGACGCCAGCTTCGGGTTCTCAGTTGACCAGCTGATAAACTTGGTCAATAACTCGGTCAATGGTGGAACTATAGCTTCCAGTGCGGGTAATAATGCCTTCGCGAATTGCTGGGACAAGTCCCCCATGCTGTTGTTTAATTGGGTCACGGGATCCGCTGCCGCTTCAGCCTGACCCCCGAACTTGGCCATTATCGCGTCCAGAACCGCCGTGGAGTCTGCGCCCTTTTCAACTGCTATCCCGTACCTGGTCAATGCGCTGGTTTCTCCACCAATCGCACGGGCCACCAATGTGGCAGCTGCGCCCAAATCCATCGACTTCGCTGCCGCAAGGTCAAGAACCGCCGGCAATGCTTTCATGGAATCTTCATAGCTGCCTGACACGCTGATTAAATCCATCAGCGCGGACCGTTGGGCCTCATCCCCGAAGTTCGTTTTTGCTTGCTGGGCGCTGATTACTTCTTCAATAGCGGCCTTTTGCCCTGCGTAGCTTTCCCCGATGTTAAGTAACGCCTGGTCAAGCTGTCTTATTCCGATAGCTTCTTCCTGTAGACTTTTCAGCGAAACCGCGCTTAACGTCGTAAAAGCCCCACCCAATGCGGTCAGGCCCACGCCAATCTTTTTCCGGTGGCGTTCAAAAGTGGCCGACATTTTACCGAAGCCAGTTTGAACCTGCTGGATGCCCTTTACAGCGCCAGAACTATCGGCCCCTATGCTGATTTCAACTTCATTCGCCATTGTTTTCTTCCGGGTTTCCTTCCTGCACTATTGCCAGCATCCTGAGAATTGTTGCCGGTTCATCCATCAGCTGGGACGGTAAACAACCATATCGCTGGCAGATCCCGTCAATCAGTTCCGCTTCTTCCAGTTCCCAGGGCTTCCTAACTATTCGCCCATCTCGGTCGATAGCGCCGCCAACGCTTCTATATCGCCGGATGGCTGCCCTAAAGGGTCTGACACCCCCGACACCTGCTCCACCCACTCGGCCACGATCTGCATGGCCATTTGTAACGGTATCCCCATCATGCCTTCACCGTTGGCCGGTAATGGTTCGCCAGTGGGATCTTCCAGGTTCCACTCAGCCAGGGCATGGTCCCCGAATAACGTGGCCATTGCCGCCTGATCTTCTGCATCAGCGGCGGCCCTCAGCTGGGCGTAATACTTCATGGAAACATTCAACCGACAAACAACCCAGGCGCCCTCATATGAACCCGTCAGCTTGAACCTGACAAGTTCTTCGGGTATACGAAAGCCGCCGGTTTTGCCTGTAGCGGGTTTACTCCCGTTGGTGGTGGTCATACTATGCCCACGTCGGAACTGCGCCACCTGACAAAACCCCGTTGGTTGACCAGGTGCATGACCCGTCTGTCCCACGGCTTATAGCGTAGTCGGTATAAAACGCCTCACATGCCAATGTCTGGCCCGATAGCGCGATGGTGGTGGTTCGTGCCACGCTGGTGGATGGGACCGTCTTAAATACGTCGTGGGCCATGTTGCTGGCATCATCAAATACGCCATTCAGCGTAACCGTGAAATCTGCCAATAATAGCAGCCGTTCCCGTGCGCTCTTATCCAATCCCGTGACGTCTGCTTCTTCCCTGGGTGTTGCAAAGTCCAGGTTCGTTATATCGTTTGATATAGTCCTGGCGCTTCCACCCGAATCGTCAACCGCGACGCTCATTCCCAAGCCCGATTCTTTAGCCATTTCTGACCCCCTTTATCCTGTATAGTGTGTCGTTCATTTCATCAACCCATTGATACGGGTTTAGTAATTGCCCGTCTTTTTTCATTACTGATTCCCGTTCCAGTTCCACCCGGTGCTTGTTGGATCGACCGGTGAAACATTCCTGACCAGGTGCGAAGATAAACTCGACCATCGTGTCCCCCACCCGTCGTTCCTGGCAGTTCATTTTCAAAGTCCTGATAAACTCCGCATGGCCTCGGTGTACCGGGTCGCTCATATTTAGCACCGTTTTCCACCCCAGCCGGTATTCCTGGCAATCCACATCAGCACAGGACGCAATCCTGGAATGGCTGCCCCTCGGCCTGGTGATCGTCCAGTGTGTGTGGGTGTTGGTCATAAGCTGACGTCATCCTGGGCAGTGCCGCGCCTTACCGTCACAACAATGACCGCGTTGCTGAATGTCCCCGTGGTGTTGATTCTCAAGTACCGTTCCACGGCTCCGCTGGCCGTTATCCTCTCGGTTGCTCCTGCACTGGCAGCGGTAAAGGCTGCCACGTTTGCGAAAGCGTCACTGGACCCGTTATCGGATGACCCCTGGATCGCTACCGTTGCCGTTCCGCTGGCAATACTTACAACGTGCAGGTAAGCCACCAAACCGTTGGAAGTGGCTGCCCCGTTGTCTACGCTGGCAGTTGCCCCCGCGCTGGAATGGGTATCAGAACCGGCAGTCAATAGAACGCCCCAATCCGGGGCCGTTCCCGTTGAATTGCAGTTAACATCAAAGGTCAGGCTTCCATCGGTTCCACGTGTCCCGTTATAGTCAATCTGTTTGGCTACCATGCTGACGGCGGGATCCCCTCGGGTTCCGCTAATCAGCCAGGATATCTGGACGTCAGTGGTCGGCAGTCCCGACAATGCGGCGTGTTCCTGGCCAGCGGCGTCATTAAAATAAGTCGTGAAGGATATGTTGCCGTCTGCGAGCCCCATCACCCGTTCATGGGCCGAAGCGTTAATGGCCGTCACATCAAGGGCTTCGCGTGGTGTTGCCATCGTTCCAATGCTGGCCACGTCCCCCGATAGATCATAGCTTGATATATAAAATTCCTGACCGAGTCCGCTTCTTTTTGCCATCTTTCACCCCTTATGGTGTAATTGTTATTTCCCCGTATATGTCAATTTCAAATGGGATGCTTACCGTTCTGCAGATAGCGTCCCCGATTTGCATATTGACCACCGTGGCCGCGCCCACCCTGGAATCGGTGCAGTTGCCGTCCAGGTTGGCGTCGCTTCTCAGCTTGGAATCTATGTTCACCATTGCGTCCCATATATCCAGTTCAATCGCTTCCTGTACTACCCGAGACGACTGCAGCCGCCAATAGGCCCGGACCATGATGGTTGTTGTGCTGCCTATGTCCCCCAGGGTCTGGTGGTTATCTACCCGACCATTGACCCAAAAACAAACCACTGGCGTCCCTGCCAGGGCTAATGGTTCGGCCCTGATTACCCCCACAAATGGCGGGTCGGTAATCTCGGACAATAGCGCGTCTATTCGATCCAATGCCCCACTTCTGCTCACGGTTGGCCGCCTAGTAATTCAATGATGGGATCCCCTATATATTTGTCCCCCAACCTGGTGGCGTTCCGGTTCAAATCCTTCTTGGTGTTCTCAAACATGCCATACATTTCTTCAATTTTCGGCGCGTACTCAATCGTTTCCCCACCAGTAACGCCCTTCGCGTCCACCTGGGCCTTGCTATTACCAGTTAAACGGCCCCATATATGGTTTCGCAGGTTGCGGGTATATGCGCCGTGGCGTTGGGCTGGGGTCGATGCTAAATATTCGGGTTTAGTCCTCGGACCCCATAGTTGTTCCTTGACATTGTTGGATCCTTCAAGCAATGCAATATCCAAAAGCCCACGGTTGATGATGGGCTGGAATTTGGCAATTGTGGCATCGTCAAACATTGGTCCCGTTGCCTTTATATTTACCTTGAAGGCTTCAGCCATTAAAAGATCACCCCCCTAGACGTGCCAGTGGCGCGGTAATCGGCAATAGTCATCAACACCGACCGGATTTCCGATTCGCTGGTGGTCATTGACTCGGCCCCACCCCCAATGGTTCCAGCTGAACCCATGTCCCGGTTCCGAAACATAATCTTTCCAATATCAAGACACGCCTGAACGATCAGCGGCGGGTAATCGTAGCGGGAAGCATTTGCCCCGCCCGAATGGGTTGCCGCCGTGGTCCCATTGACCCCACGTTCAACGGTCAAGGTGTTTCCACTGATACTGGTTATATACATCTGCTCGCTATCTATAAGCACCGTCTGGGCCGGTCCGAAATTGGCCGCCGAACTGACACTGACCGACGTGGCCGTGGTACTCGCTACCGCGTCCGCAGTAGTCACCAGGATGGTGTCGTTCGTGTATCCCCACTCCCCCAGGATGGTCAACGTTTGCTGGCCAGCGTCCAGGGTGTCGGCGGTATCTTCGTTCAGCTTGAGAATTGTTTTCGGTGAACTGTTATAGGGCATCAGGAAATAGTCGGCGTTATATCCTGCCGTCAAAACCGTGTTATTGTCCCTGGCGGTTCCATCGTAGGCCGTCACCGTGGTGGCAGATATTAGCCAATCGGTAAGCCTGATAATGGGGACCATTTCCGCTGTTGTCCGGATAGCATTGCGCCCACCCACCATGAACGGCTCTACCGAGTTCCGCAGATTACCGGAACCTATGTCGAATGCATAGGTTGCCGTCACGGGGCCAAAAGTTCCACCGCCGCAATATAAATCAATGCGGTCACTGGCGCCTTCCAGCACACGCCGAAGCGTGGCAGCGTCGGCAGTCCATCCGCTGGAATACGTTGTCCCTGCCAGGTAATCCCGCAGGTCGTCGGCTGTCGCGTATGTGTGGCGCGTTACCATCTAACTATTTATCCTCGGCCGTTTCTGCTTCTTTGTTTTCTTCGGTTTCCTCGGCCTTTTCTTCGGTGGCTTCCTCTGCCGGGGCTTCCCCGCCCTCGACTTCCTGGAAGTATTCGCCATAATCCCGGAACGGCGCGTCCTTTATCGTGTAGGTTTGCCCCGCTTCGTAACTGTCACCAGTGGCGCCTAATGTGACGCTTTTAATACAGACCACGTTTTTCATATCGTTCTTTCCTTACAGTGTTATTTCGTCCAGAGTCCTGATAAATACGGGCGATTGATCCCCCACATATTGGCCAGCCATGTTGTAATTGAACCATTCCCAGGCATCATCAAAACCCATGTCACGGCCTAACACTTGGATAATTTTGTCGATATCGTAAACCGCTGAAAAGACGCCCCCGTCCTGGCTATCTGTCACCCCTATAAAAGCGGCGTCCAGGCCATCCAGAAGAACCATCCCTTCAAAGCGTTCATCGCTTAATCTTTCGGCTACTGATACCAATTAAATCCTCACTTATAGTGGGCGGGACCGTAGCCCCGCCCTATTTGTTGCTATTAGCTAGCTGCGCACTTTAGAACCTTGAAGGCTGCGGTTACACCGACCTGGCCATCACCCCGGCGGGTTGCGAAGAACCCAACCTGGTCATTGCCCATGTAAAGGTCATCATTCCTGCGAATGGTGAACCCTACGCGGTCGAATATGTAGTAATTGCGGAAATCACCGAATATGGCAATTTCGTTATTGGCAGACAATGCAGTGGCGAAACCGTTGTTGCTGGTATCGTCTGCGTGTGTTACGGGCTTGCCCAACAGGTTGGCGGCTGGTGCTTCGCTTAATGATGCGATGCTATGTACGCCGGCACCGGTGGACTGGATACCGTTGATAGCCTTGCTTATTAAGCTCGGCATTACCCAGGAAGCGTTCTGGCGATGTTGGCTTTCTAGCGTATAGTAGATCCCCAAAATATCAGCGGCGGTTATTGCACCGGTTGCGGCCATGACATAGTCGGCTGCAGCTGATGGCAAAATTCCAGCGTATTGAGTGCTGTTGTTGCCGTTAAGAACCCCAGCATCTTCAAACCGTCCAGCGGCTTCCTGGAATATCTGGCTGAGTAAAGCGGGCAGATTGACCGCGCTATCGTCTAATAATTCCCTGGTGACTTTTACAAGCCCGCCAGACTTTTCAATGCTGTAGGCCACCTGGCCAACGGTTGGGGTCTGATCGCTGAAAGCTGCTTCTTCAGCAATGGCAGCCCAGGAAGCGGATGCCAAACTTGGAACATATCCGTCCTTACTGCTGACCCTGATAACCGTGCATAGTGGGCGCGTAACGCTGCCCGGGACTCCTGGATCGTGTACCACCTGGTTGATGAATTCTTCTGGTACGAAGAAACCACCCTCGGCGTCGGTGTCCTCTTGCATGGCCTTTCGTTCTTCACTGGTGGCCTTATTCCAGAAGGCGCTTTCGGTTGGGGCCGACATCCATTTAAGGAATGTGTCGGTCATAAACTGGCCTTGCTCTTTTAGGTTGCTTCCCATTTGTTCCTGGACCCATAAAGGCTGGGCAATAATTGGAAGCCCCTTGACCCATGAATGTGGCTTATAGTCGGCCTTGATGCTGGCCGTTGTGTCGTGGGCATCGTAGACCTCGACATCCTTGGAAGTTACCGGCACCGTGTTAATCGGGGTGTTAAGATCCCCGGCTAATCTTTTGACTGACTCGGCTGCAGCGTCAAGCTGGTCAGCCTGGGCAATCTTGGCCAATGCATCCTCGGATAACTTGATGGCGGCTTCGCCGTCGTTCTGGTCGATCTTTTCTTCGGCTTGGGTTGCTAATTTTTTTGCTTCTTCTCGTAGCTCTCTACTACTCAAAACGTACCTTCCTATTTTTTTATTTGGTTTCTGATAGTTTGAGGCGTAGCTCCAAAAGGCGAAGCTTGGCCTTTACCGTGTCCAGGGCATCATTGTCTGACGTGCTGGAGGCGGCAGCGGCTTCGTATTCTGAATCCTCGCCGGTTGCTGGCTCGAATTTAATCCCGTCGTGATCGGAGCAATAGCCACGGGCTTCCGCTTCCGACCAGTCGGACGTGGGCATCCGATAACTCTGGATGTCCCATTTATCGGTTCCTTTTTCCTGCCCGTAAATCACGCGGATGGTTTTGCCGTCGGCTTCTTCTTCTCTATTTCTGAAGATTTCAAAATCACCAGGTTCCCGCATACGGCAGGCGTGTTCGTTGGGATATGGCTTTTCCTCGGTGTCCATGTCCGCTGACTTGGCGGCAATGGTTCCCGTTGCCGGTGACGCGCCCCGGATAACGCTTCCGTCCTTACTGCCAACCCTGATAACGTTGCAGAGTGGCCGCGTTACGCTGCCCGGGACCCCTGGATCGTGTACAATTTGGTTAATAAACTCTTCTGGTACGAAGAAACCACCAACCACGTAGTCCATGCCCGCTGACTTGGCGGCAATGGTTCCCGTTGCTGGTGACGCGCCCCGGATAACGCTGGATACTTCCACCCAATCAAGTTCGTTAATGCGCCTGATGGCTTTCTTACCGCCCCGTTCATAGACCACTGCGTCGGCGCTCGGTATGTTGAAACCCACCGACCATTCCCGGATAAATCCCCCCGCGATATTGCTGAAGGCTTCACGGCCGCCCTGGGTTTCAAGGTTCATTTGCATCCTGGCGAATAGCTTGTATTCTTCTCCACCTATATGGTGGGGATGGGCTTCGAGTACCTTGCCAACGATTGAACCGTGGTCATGCCCAGCCAATACCGGAATATGTATCGGTTCCACCAGTGAGCTATTGAAGGCGTTGGGGTCTATGATGTCCCCGTCATAATCCGGAACCCCCATCGTGTTGACGTATGCTTGAACTATTCCGAGTCTTTCATCCAGGACTTTCGCGTCCGATATAATAAATTTCTTATCCATAGTTCCCCCCGTTAAAGTGTCCCGGTTGGCGGTTGGTAATCCCTGGGCATTGGTATCCAGTTCAATGTCCCGTTCGGGTGATCGTCGATATTCATGGCATCATTTACCGTGTAGACCTGGCCGTTCCGCTCGCTGCAGGTGTACCCGTAGGGATCGCCGGGCGGGATGTAATTGTCGTCATCATCCCCACCGTCATCAGCCATCACGTATTCAAACCCCTGTTCCTTATAGAACCCCACGCTGGTCATGTTCTGCGCTTGCATTACCTCGGTCCTCGCTATCATGCGGGAACGGGCTTCGGTTTCGGTTAACAGTGAACGCAGCCCTGGGAACCTTTCATCAGGAACCCCACGGGCTAATTGTTCGATTGAATAACCCCGCTCAAGGGCAGTCTGTACCGCTTGCTTGACGTTCTTGTTCGTTGTGAAGTGGATATACGTGGCTTGTTGCTGCGCCCGGTCTATTACCCGCTTGACCAGTGGCAGCTTTTCCGACCAGTCCAGGGTTCCAGCAACACCGGAAGCGTTCATCCGGTCGAATGTTTTCTGGCTTACCCTGACCAGGGCGCCCCGTACAATCTCGGCTAATATGTTGATCTCAGTGGTAGGCACCAGGTCATCAGTTTCAAATGGATAATCCTTTTCATTACTGACGCCCCGTTCCATTGAACGGCCGAGGATCCCATCGATCCGGTTGCGTATTCCCCGAAAATGTTTCTGTATCTGCGGGGTCATCCGGTCGGTTTCTTCTTCTCGGTCCTGGATTAAGTCACGGCTTAAAGAACGCGCCCGGTTTGCTACCCGTGGCGCTTTTGATAATGGCTCCAGAACTACCGTCGGGGTCTTGTATGTCCCAATAGCCAGCGCTTCTTCTACAGCTGGCGCACCAACGGCCACCGGTGCAGATTCACCCACTGGCAATTCAAAAGTGGCAGTCCCCACCAGCCTGATATCACCGCCCGCGATGCTATCAATCCCCAGGGCGGTCCGCGCTTCGTTCAGTGAGATAATCCCCGCCTGGTATTGGGCCGTTACCTGCTGGGTTTCGCCCATCTTGTCATCAAGGCCCGAGCGCATTGCAGCCCAATCGACCGTTATAGTTTCGTTGTTGCGGTATTCACTGGCCAGGTTATAGTTGAGGAAGCGCAGGATATCATCCACCAGCGGTTCCAATGTGTCGGTATGGAAGGATAGTTTGGCTTCCTTGTAGTTGCTGAAGGTTGACCGCTGAAGTCCTACATTCGCCCCAGCGATAATGGCCGGAACCCGAAACACGGCGCAGATCTTCGACTCGGTGTCGTTGTGAATCCCCGACATGTCCATGTCTTTGGGCGCTGATGATAACGTCTGGTATTCGGCGTCATCGTCCAGAATGGCCACGTTGTGCTGGTTGTTTGGCCCCCCGAACTTACTGCGCCACGAATTCCGAACGGCGGCTGCTTCCTCGCTGCTGGTTATGCGTCTTTTAAGTTTCAATAAACCAGAAGGAACCCCAGCGTTCTGGAAAAAGTTCTTAGCAAAATCGGTCAGGGATAAATCAAGGTTCACAATCCGCGCCAATACCTGCAAGGGTGACAAACCATACACGTCACCCGATGGGTTTGGCAGCGCCATATGGCACATATCACCTGGGTCAATGTAGTGATCTTTACCGTCCACGGTATAAACGAAACCATCGGCCCCGTAATCCCCTGCAATAATTCGGATTCGATCCGGGCGCAGCAGATACATGGCCATGACCTGGTTGCCTCGGCTGCGTTCTTTCAGCACGTAGGCATTACCCGCAACTTGCAGATAAGTCACCAGGAGCTTAATGAAAGAGTTCCAATCCTGGCGGCGGTTGGGCCTGGTTATCAGGTTGTATAAATCCCCACGGTCAACCCGTACAGATCCCCCATCGCTGGACGGGGCTTGCACGTAGTAAGTTGCCGCAGCTGCACCATTGGCCAATTCGCGGATGCAAGCGTGAACAATGGGATTCTTGGCGTAGCCTTCGGATGCAAGGTTCAAATAGGAAGTATTAGGGTAGGCGGCCTGACCCGCTCCCATGTGCATCGGCACGGTTACAGCTACTTCGGTATTTGCCGGTTGCTTGGTTCTGAACCGATCCAATAAACCCAAAATAAAAGACCTCCACGGATTCGGGCGGTTGCCCTGGACACATTCCGCAAAGGTCACTTCCCCGGATTAAAGCATGGGGAATTTTAATTGTCAATATTCCACGGTTTATATGGCTCCAGCTTTCCGCGCCATTGGCTGCTGGTATGCATCAGCCCGTCAATAAATGTGTACCGGCACCAGCTATTGCCCGAGCGGATTTCAAACATTACCCCAGGCATGGCCATCGCCGACTTGATGGCCCAATATCGGGCGCGTTGTCGTGCCGTGTTATTCCGCGACATCCGCAGCTTCCACCATCGTGGTGAATTTCTTCCATAACTGGTTCAGGTAATGACGGTTCTTTCTGATGGCCTTGGCTTCGATCTGGGCAACCCTGGTCCCCGATATTCCACCCAATTCGGCGCCGATTTCTTTTAGTGTATGGGGCTTGGTTGTCCATGCTTTCTGGTGGGTGTCCTGGCGTAATATGTCTTCAACCGTAACTGGTAGGAAACAACCTACGTCGCTCGGCCCCGGTGACGTTATTCTAGTTACCGTTGTGGTCACTCGCACCGGTTGGGTAAATGGATCAATAAATCCACCCTCGGCATCGGCATCGGTGTCCTGGTGCATTGCCATTCTTTCCTCGCGTGTGGGTCTTACCCAGAAACCGTTGCTATTTGATGATGTCATCCACTCAGTAAACGTGTGCGTGGGGATAAGTTCCCAGCATTTTTCACATTCTCGGATGCTGCAATAATCCCACCCGTATCTTAAAAGCAACACCCGCCTTTCCCGGTCGTTTAACCTGGGCGAATAATGCTTTGCCATGAACGGTGTTTTCATTGCCCACACGGACAAGTCCGTCAGTTGGTCACTTGTTAAATTTTCAGCCATTTCATCCTTCCCCTTATTCCGCTTCGTTCCTGGTCTTGCACCTGTAGCACACGATGACCGTCCCCTTAGAGGCTTGTTCTGCCAGGAGCTTATTGCAGTTGCTGCACCGTAGCGCCTTAGTCATCACCACAATCCCCGCCCCGGTGTTGGCACGTAGCACATAGCCAGCGCATCAGCATCGTCAGGGCTGCCACCCGTTGAACGCTTTTTATAATCTTCTTTTGATTCGAGCTTGATTCGCCGATCACCTTGCAGGGTGTACCGACGGCTTGATAGCTGGGCCACCACTGCCTGGTTATCGTCCAGGTCAATCTGCCCATCCCGGAAAACCTGCCCCAATTCCATCCAGGCTTCAGCTATTGCGTTGACGTATCGGTCCGACCGTTGGGCCTTGGCGCCACCGTTGAACGCCACTATCTGGACACGGGATCCCGAAAGTTCTTCACGTAGTCGGTCGGTAACACCACCACCGAGCCCCGTATCATCCACCACAATGGTGTCAACATCCGGGTCATCCTCGGCCAATGCCTGGAGCTTTCCCGCTACCTGCTGGGTGTCCCTTCCCTGGGTACGCCATACCAATCGACAGACGTTTCCCTGGCGTCGATATACAACTGTCGAATCTGCTCCGAATCTTGCAACGTCCACGGCCAGGGTTGCGGGTCCGGTTGGTTCCAGCTGGCGGTCCATCGCT
>Ga0310344_10000947_pt1 | contig 22457 bp, 14 predicted proteins | sample HC15DNA20200_MG_FD_203801 | JGI IMG/M metagenome (GOLD analysis project Ga0310344, IMG submission 203801) | Marine microbial communities from station ALOHA, North Pacific Subtropical Gyre - HC15-DNA-20-200_MG | ecosystem: Environmental > Aquatic > Marine > Oceanic | place: Pacific Ocean: North... | reverse complement strand
GCAGGTAATCTGGATATGTGGAAACCGGATAAGACGATGACTGATGACGAATGTAATTTGGATTATTTTATGGATAACATCGTTATTGCCGGTGATCCTGATGAAGTCACCTCAGCTATTCTTGATCTGTACGATGACTTGGGTGGTTTTGGGACATTTGTAGCAGTAGCCCATGACTGGGATGATAAAGCTTCTTGGTTAAAAAGCCTCGATCTGTTTGCTGGGAGTGTCATGCCTGCAGTTGAGCGTGCACTGACCGAATAAGGGGGTGTTCCCGATGGAATTGTTTTCGATCAAGTACGGTGAGGAAACACGGTAGAACGAGAGAAAGGTGTGACCACCGATAAAGAGGACCAACCTTCTTGTTTGCCGGGGGCAGGAGAAAGTGCAAGTTAGAAGTTAATAATGGTTTTACGTCTCTTTTTTGATTTGGCGGAAGAGGCGACGTAAGATCTGGGTAATTGAGCTGGATCCACACCCGCATGCGAAAGACTGCTTCGGATCCGTTTGGCGAGTAAAAAGTCAGACGGTTTCAGATCTCGAATAGTTGGGCGTTGTTCCCAGATGGATTGTGGTTCGAACCACCCCTGTATTTCATGGATTTGTCCCCAGGTCTTAATCCAGTCCTGTTGGAAGTTAGGAGTCGATTCCTCAACGGAATGTTCTGTTGTCAGGAAACGAGCCAGATGAGCGTAGACATTGCGTTGTCCTTTCCAGATGAGTTGGCTGTTGGAAAGAATATTTGATGAACAGTTTAGCAAACTGGCACTTAAGGACGATTTCGGAGACCCTGGTGCGCTGGAGAAAATAGATTCCGTGGCAAAGATTTTCAGTGGAATACCTGATTTCCGTTGAAAGTCAGCTGGAGACAACAGAAAGATTGTGTCACGACCCAATAGTGTGCAGTTACGTAATTGGACAGTACCGTTCAGATGGCCGGGTGAAGCAGGTTGAAAATCAAAGACGTGACTGAGAGAGACCAAGGCTGAATTGGCCAGAAATAATGCCTTGTGAGCCATTTCGGTTTGGAGAATTCGGTTACTGGAAAAAAGAAAAGAATTGGAGATGGAACAGGACAGTTCAGTAGCGGATATTTCCGATTCCGATTTTTTTGATCCAGACCAGGATATCAATCCATGAAAGGTTTCTGATCGACGGACCGGGCTTTTGATCCAGCATTTTTTGAGTGACAGATTTCCTTGTTCAACTCGAATCATCCAGGAAGGTGCCGCACTTTGTGATCGTGTAAATTCAAAACGGGCGCCGTCGATTTTGAGATTCCCGTTACGGATGTCAATGTGTGCGTCAATACCCCGTTGCGATCGAGGTATGAGCGTTAATGGCTCCCCTCCCTTGGAAGAAAGAAATCGAAGGTGCAGGGAGTGGTCACGAACTCGGATCGGGCCGAAAAAATGTTTTCCAGTACCCCGTATCGTTACAAAGAGAGTCTGACTGGATACATGTTCCGAAATGAATTCTCCCAGATCAATTCGCGATTTGTCGAGGTCCACTTCTTCATGGTGACCAGTGCTTGTTTCTGAAGTCTGGTTCCATGTAGAACGCGAATGAAATTCCGGAACGGGGAAACTGGAAAACGCGAGCGCCTGGATATGTTGTGGCGGGCGGGCGATCTGGCTTCTGTGAATACCAACAGGACTGGTTGTATCTGGATCATAAAGCGAGACTGGACGCTCGTTGTTAGAAGGTCCAGCCTGGTTGTTTTCTGGATGGGACGGTGCGGTTTGAGTGAGTAAATCGTTCGAAGAAATCCAAGAGTTCGGACGGATCTTTTCAAAGGGTGTGCTGTCATCGATATGAATCAGGGGTTGTTCCACTTTCCAGAACTGTAGCCATTGATCGGAAGATTGTACACGGGTTCGGCCGGTACTGGTGCGAGGTATGAGCTGGCGCCAGCCGAGAAAATGGGAATTGTGTGTTTCGAAACGAATGGGACCATCGTGTGTGAGGTTCTTAGCCGAACCGGTTATGAACAAGGGATGGGATGATCCAGTTTGATTTGCGAGGATACTGTCAAGTAACAGAATGCGAATGGAGGTATCTTCTCGTTCAGAAGGAAGTTCTAAAAACTGGAACACAGGACTGTTGGTTATGAGGGTGCTGGAAATCATCCGCAAAGTGCGTTGTTGTGAGACTATTTGATTGAGGGGTTTTGAACTTCCCAGAATGATAGCGCGGTCTGAAATCAAAAGACTATTGTCGAGGACTAGATCGATATGATTTCTTTCGATCAGGAAAGGGGAGAGCTTGGGGCCGGAAATCAGAGTATTGGTAACGACAAACTGACACATTTCAGAAGCTTCATGGTTCGCTGGAATACGAATGAATGATGGAAGCAGGAGAGGTTCCGTTTTCTCGGACGACGGGGAAGAAGAAGTTTGATCTGGACGAAGAATCTCGCCTGCACCAATGATCGGATTGGTCGAGGACTTCTCCGAATGGGTACGGGAAAAGTTTTCAGGGATGGTAAAACTACAGTTTCGAATGGTTACCGATGAAGTTTTGGCTTCAATGAAACAGAATGGAGAGTGACTGGGAGCAGGCGAAGGTGCTGCTACGAAATGGAGATTTTCCAGGCTTACATGGGTTTTATCAATGGAAAGCAGCACATGTGTGGTTTCGTCATCTGACGGATCAAAAATCAGAATGGGTTCATAACCCATCGCTGCACGAAGGGTTACGTTTTTGCCGTGTTGAATCTGCAGAGGAGACAGATAAAAAGGGCCATTGTCACGGATTTCAACCGTAACGGATTGTCCAGAGGTGATGGAGAGGAAGGCCTGCTGGAGATCCCTGAATGTCCTGGATCCGTTTATTACTCCGTATCTTTGTATAGTTATCAAACGTTCCGGATGGTCAGTGGAACTGTCGGTTGTATACCAAGATGGGGCATAGGCATCTCGAGATCGGGCAGGTTCCAGTATCAATGATAAATCCACTTCTGGAATCGGATTTGCTTGTAGGCTTGCTTTTTGGTTCTGATCGAAAGAACGGCCTAGGCCAAACTCTCGGAATTCAGTGGATTCGTGGGTGTCCTGGTTTGTGGATGTGTCTGAGGATGGCGTGATCACATGACTTTCATCCAGTAATTCCAAGCGTCCTTTCAATCCCGATGTTCCGTTTTGAGGGGCCGAGACTCCGGAGTTGGAATATTGTACAGCCAGAAAAATCAGTAGCGCAGCGATGGATAACAGGCTTCCTGTAATCGTAATAATTTTCCATTGCTCACGGACTGGTTCAAAAGAGATGGACCTTGTGGGAGTACTCTGTACGTTCTTTTTGTTGCGGTTTTTCTTGGACTTGAAGGTTGTTTTTGGTTGAGAGGGTTTGACATTTTCAGTTTGAGGTGGGATACAGGTTTCATTCTCATCTTCCAAGGCGAGCAGATCGCTCCGGGTATTCGATGTGTTTTTCAGGGGAAGGTGCTTTAGTTCATTCAGTAGTTCACGGGGAGTTTGATATCGGTTTTCAGGTTGCTTGGCCATCATCCGGTTGAGCACGGCAACTAAAGACTCTGGAATTTCCGAGTTTTTATGTCGGATGTCAGGGGGAATGCTTTTAGCATGGTTAAGGAGTTTTTCTGTTGTCGTACCCCCCGGGAATGGGGGATGACCTGCCAGCATATGGAATAGGGAACATCCTAAAGAGTAGAGATCACTCCTGACATCGATATCCTCACTGCCTCTGGCTTGTTCTGGTGACATGTAGTCGACTGTGCCAACCGTCGTTCCAGTTCGTGTTACACCAGATTCAGTGTCTTCGTCAGCGTGCAGAGCAAGGCCTAAATCGGCTAGTTGGACCACACCATCTTTTCGGATTAACAGGTTGGAGGGTTTAATGTCTCGATGAACAATTCCTCGCTGATGAGCATGCTGGAGGCCTTCGAGACTTTGTTTGGTGATTTCGATAGCTCGGCGTACCGGCAATTTGCCACGTTTACGAATCAGGGAAAGCAGGTCTTCACCATCGGCGTATTCGAGTGCGATATAGTACCTTCCGTTCCATTCCCCCTGGTCATAAATAGCAATGATGTTGGGGTGTTGTAATTGGGAGGCGGCGGTTGCTTCACGCCGAAATCGTGCGAGTAAAAGGGGATTGGAAGCATGTTTCCGGGGTAACACTTTCAGCGCAACAACGCGTTTCAAACGCATGTGTTCGGCTTTGTATACCGTTCCCATTCCACCTTTCCCAATAGCTTCGATAATACGATAGCTGCCAATTACAGCGGTGGAATTTCCGGATTTTTTAGGTTCGGAGTCAGGCTCGTTTCGGGGAGTGGGATTACTCATGGCCTGTAGATACCCGGAATAGGAAGTCGATGTTCATTACAGGAGCACTGGCCGACAATTACATTATATCTCGCTTTTTAAGTATGACCAAGGGAGGAGATGTAGGGGTAAATATCTTTGTGCGGTCGATAGGCGTCCTGATGGACGAGTGAAAACACGAGTATCGGTAGTTATGCGGTGATGCAACGTAATGTCTCGGGTTCGTTGACAGTTGACCACGCCGTAATTAGAATCCGAGCGACAGCATGTGAGGTGTCGTTCCATGGATTGTAAGTCGAGTAGTTGAGAGAACAGCGTTTACGAAGAAGCCCCACCTGAGCAAATATCAACGGAGAATGAGAACATGCACGATTCTGCCAGTTCACGGGAAAACTCACCTGGAGGAAGTCATCTTTTCCCACCATCCAGCGAGTTTTCCGCGCATGCTCACGTTAACAGTATGGAGTGCTATCAGGAGCAATACGAGCGTTCCGTGTGCGATCCAGAGCAATACTGGGATGAGCAGGCGAAGCGAATTTCTTGGTTTGAACCGTGGAGCACGCTGCGGAAGTGGGATTACGAGAAAGCTAACATTGAATGGTTTACTGGTGGTAAGCTCAACGCGTGTTACAACTGTGTGGATCGTCATGTGGAAGCTGGATACGGTGATCAAGCTGCTTTGATTTGGGAAGGAAATGATCCGGAAGAAAGTCGCACTTACAGCTATTCAGAGTTGCTGCAAGAGGTTCAAAAGGCTGCGAACGCTCTAAAAGCATTGGGAATTAAGAAAGGTGATCGAGTCTGTATTTATTTGCAGATGGTTCCAGAACTTGCGATTGCGATGCTGGCCTGTGCCCGTATTGGGGCGGTTCACTCCATCGTTTTCGGTGCGTTTTCAGCCGATAGTTTGATTACACGGATTAATGATTCCGGATGCAAGTTGATTGTCACACAAGACACTGGAGTACGTGGACAAAAGACGGACATACCGATGAAGTCCAACGCGGATCAAGCTGCCTTGGATACACCGTCAGTTGAGAAGATGCTTGTTGTTCGGCGGACGGGCAGTGATGTTAACATGGACCAAGGTCGAGATCATTGGTGGCATGAAACGCTTGGTGCTGTCGATGAGACATGTCCTCCTGAGGTTATGGATGCAGAAGATCCGCTTTTTATTCTCTACACATCAGGGAGTACGGGGACACCCAAGGGTGTGTTGCATAGTACGGGTGGTTATGTGGTGTACGCAGCAACGACGCATCATTACATATTCGACTATCATGAAGGTGATATTTATTGGTGTACGGCTGACATCGGCTGGATCACCGGTCACTCCTACATCATTTATGGTCCGCTTGCGAATCGTGCTGTCACGATGATGTACGAAGGGGTTCCGAATTATCCGGATTTCGGGCGTTTTTGGCAGATTGTGGCCAAGCATGAAGTGAATATTTTCTATACCGCTCCTACTGCTTTACGGGCTTTGATGAAAGAGGGAGACCAATGGCCTGATCAGCATGACCTGAATAGTCTGCGTTTGTTAGGAACGGTGGGCGAACCGATCAAGGAGCCGGAATGGACGTGGTATCATAATGTGATTGGGCACCAGCACTGTCCGATTGTAGACACCTGGTGGCAGACGGAGACAGGCGGTATTCTCATTTCACCATTACCGGGTGCGGTTGCTACCAAACCGGGTTCTGCGACGTTGCCCTTTTTTGGGGTAAAGCCCGCAATTGTTGATGATGATGGTAATGTATTGGAAGGCAATGGAGTAACAGGAAATCTCTGTATTCTGGAGCCATGGCCTGGCCAGATGAGAACGGTTTATGGTGATCATCAGAGGTTTATAGATACCTATTTCTCAAAATTTCCCGGTAAATATTTTACCGGAGATGGTTGTCGTCGAGATGAGGATGGTTACTACTGGATTACGGGCCGTGTTGACGATGTCATTATCGTATCCGGTCATAATCTAGGCACAGCGGAAATTGAAGGAGCGATTGGTGCACATTCGTCTGTTGCAGAGGCCGCTGTGGTCGGATATCCCCATGACATAAAGGGAAATGCGATCTATGCGTTTGTTACTCTGAAGACGGGGCAAACACCGAGTGATCAGCTCAAGTCTGAGATAGTCAGTCAAGTGCGTTCTGATATTGGCCCACACGCATCACCTGAATCGATCCAGTTTACGGACGGATTACCGAAAACACGATCGGGTAAGATTATGCGTCGAATTTTAAGGAAGATTGCGATGGGTGAGACGAGTGATGTTGGCGATGTATCTACCCTTGCAGATCCTGCAATTGTGCAGCAGCTGATTGACAATCGATGATCAGAGGGATCCGGTTTGGATAAGACGCTTTATGAGCAGGCATCGTGTGCCTCTGGAGATAGGGCGGTTTCCTTACCGTAAAATCGAGTTGCGCATGTGATGCCCTTGCTATTTTTCAATCGATAATCGGTTTTCAGTGCGATGTTTTGGCTGAATGTGTTTTTAATTCTGATTATTGTATTAGGCCATGTTGCACTGACGGTAGTGGCGTTGAATCGTATTTATGCTTTTCCTCTTGTAACGTCCTTACTGTCTTTAGTTCGTATGGTGCACGATGTATGGATGGTAGGTGGCGCGTTGGCGATTGTCTGGTTTTTCGGCCTTCACAATCCCAAGGCATTAATATCGGGATACGGGGCTGGAATTCCGTACGTTATCATCGGCTATGTCATTTTGTGCATGATGGTTGCAGTTATTGGAATCCCTGCCGAATGGATTCAACGTCTCATTCGCACTACGCCTGTTCATGTTAAAAGCAAGGCGTCCTTTACTTTGGATATGGCAGATAAGTTAGGGGGGCTCCCGATTGGTAAGGGACCTTATCAACGTCTGGTGCGTGCGCCCTTTAACCAAGCGTTCCAGGTGGAATTTGTTGAACTGGAGCTCATACTGCCGAGGTGTCCACCTGTCTGTGACGGCCTTAGTATTCTGCATTTGAGTGACCTGCATTTTATAGGAACGATTACGTCGTCCTTTTTCAAAGAGGTTGTGCATCATGCCTGTCAGAGTGAGGTGGATCTTGTTGTGATAACAGGAGATCTAGTCGACGACAGTTACTATATTGATTGGCTGCCAGAGATCCTGAGTCCCATTCAGGCTACTGTGGGGTGTTATTACATCTTGGGAAATCATGACAAACCACATGATCTTTCGGCGATACGTAACACCATGAAAGAAATCGGATTTGTGGGAATTGCTGGCCGTAGTGAAGAGGTTCGTTTTAATGGATATCCGATTATCCTTTCGGGAACGGAAAGACCGTGGATCGGACAACATCCTGATATCAAAGATATTTCCGACAACTTGCACATTCTTTTGAGTCACACGCCCGATTATTTTCTGTGGGCAAAGAGGAAAGGGGTGGATCTGGTGTTATCGGGGCATCTCCACGGCGGACAGGTTACGTTACCCGGTTGGGGTACTGTGTACAGTCCCAGCTGGTATGGTGGGCGCTATGCTTCAGGTGCCTACTGGGCGGAGCCTTCACTGATGTACGTAAACCGTGGTCTATCAGGTGTCCATCCGATTCGTTTTGGATCGCGACCGGAAGTCACCCGCCTTGTCATTCGATCGCCCGAGTGAATCCCTATCGGTCTATCTGAAGCGATTTCGACTGTGGAATGAGATCTGTTGCAGGTGTGAAACTTAGATAGCCACCGATCCGATTTTCCGACAGATACCCCTCATATTCTATTATCCGAAAGATGTTATCTGAATTCCTGATGAGTATTTTCGCGGCATCGATGAGAACGCGAGGATGGGATCTTTTCAGGGATTCCAGCACGAGGAAATTACTCCGTCTTTTTGACAGGTCGTTCAGGTACTGATTGGCTTGATGATCAAGTGATGACGTTTGTTCTTGGATCAGATGTTCTGCCACTTCTACGACCAAGCGAGGATGATTTTTTATCAGCTGGCGAATCCGATTCGGGACACGTGGCCGAACAGGGGAAGAAAGGGAGTTACCCATACGTTCCCATTGAACATGGCATAGCAGGGTAATCGCTTGGGCACGCAATTGTGCGAGTTCATCGTAGACACTGAAAAGTCGAATGTCTTGAAACCTCAGGGGTGCCATGGAAGGCTCCATGGCATGGAGAATCCGCTCCGTCGGTCGAGATTTGGCACTATGTGTCAAAAGCATCAAATAACGGGATCCATCCGGATAAGATGTCGAGCTTTCGGATTTCAAATCCTCACGTAGCTGTCCTAATTGACTGAGTTGATAGAAGACGTCTACAGGACGGGGGGGGAGCACGGTCGAATGCTGAGGAAGTTGTTGATTCATATCTGCTACCACTGCTGGAGTAACGGCATCATACCAGTAACTTACTTCTAGTCCCAGTTGTGCAGCCCCGCGCAGTCCTCCTGTAGTGGAGTTATAGTACGAGAGTTCATGAGGGTGACTATTAAAAGTGGTCCAAAGGAGTGGGCAGAGCCAAACCAATGCCAGTATCGGTTGGAGCCATCGATCGAAATACCACTGCTGGAAACGGTGAGCAATCGAAGTCAGGAATACAGTAACCCAACCAAATCCCAGTGCACTCAGCCCGGCAATATAAAAAAAACAAGGGAGCATCAGTCGAACGCCATCGTGAGCAGGTGTGTTCAACATTCGAATACAAGGAAGAGTGACCGCATTCAGAAGAAGAAAAACAGCCATGCTATCCTTCCTGGCATGGCGGGATGCATAGGTCGCCCCTGCAACCGCATGAAGCAAGATGATAATTGGCAGAGTACTGGCAATAAGAAACCAGCCATTGTGCCAGGGCAGGCTAAAGATATATTTCTTGCCGATGTAAAAAATTTCTATGTCGGGCAGAGCAGTTTCACGCTCTAAGCACAGCAGATAATAATGGGCGAACCGATTCAGTGTGTTTGTCCACCATCCAGGATTCAATGCAACAATGGTAGCTGGAGACCATGCTAGGACAGCCATCAGGGTTTCGGAGACAGCAGATCTATCTTCTGGGTGCTCCTGCGATCGAACGAAAATATTAATTTCCCTGATTATCCAGAAAGTCAGTGGAATGAAAAGGGACAGGACAGGCAGAAAGGGCGTATTTTGGGGATTCAAAAGCGAAACTTCTGCGAGGTAAATCCATCGTTCTTCTTGAGGAATATGCGCAACATCACTCCACATGTTTTTGGCAAGATAATGGATTTGGAAAACCGTAGCGACCAATGGAATAAGTAAAAGCAGGACTGTCTTCAGTGTTCGTAATCTGACTGCCAGTACAAGCAGTGTTTTACTTCGATAGATTATCAGCCACAAAATGAGTGGTAGAATAACCAGAAGAGTGGGTAACTTCGTAAGAAAACCAAGTCCCAGTGTTATTCCCAAGGCAACTTGGAAAAAGCGTTTTCCCTGTATTGAGAGATGAAAAAAAAGAGTCGTCAGAACCCAGAAAAAAAGCATGGGTATATCGGTAGCCGCTAGGTTTGCATGACCAAACACTCGTGGCATTAAAGTGAAAAAGGAAGCAGCCACCAAACCAATCCAGAAGCCATATGTTCGGCTCATCCATACGAATAGCAGAGAAGCAGATAGCGCGAATTGAAAGGCTGAGGACATGCGCCGCGCAGCCATGTCATTTTCGTTCCACGGGTAGATTAAGTAATAGCTGAGAGAATTCAGAATAGCCGCCACAGGTGGATGGAAATTTTTTCCATATCGTGCACCAATCCAGGATTGATGGAGGGATTCCGCTTCGAACAACTGTGTTCGAGTACCAGATGGAGGACCGTTCCACAGTTGGACGAACCAGTTGGACAGTTGAATCTGTGTGTGACGATAGACGGGCTCATCCCAGGTGATCCCGAAATCATCAACGGTGTATAACATCACTCCAGCAATCACGATGAAGATCGCTATGGAGAAGGGAACAGCTACAGAGTAGGTCCGTTGTTTATGGTTTTGATCGACGGGATGCACTCAGGGCCTCGTGGTATTGTGAATACGAATAGATGTGTATGATTGGCACATCGAGGCAAAACGCGCCCATGTTTTTCAAAGGTTGTTCATGGATTGTTTTTACATACTTTGGAGGATATTGGACGGGATCGTCAAGTAGTACCTGGTCGACCGGACGGTAGGAGCTGGGACGCAATTGTAAAACGTACCATGCGACTTTTCCGGGATCAGGGGGTCTGGCTACACGAGGCTGTAGTTTGGCGCCTTTACTACGATGGTCTTGTGGCCAACGATTCAGGTATGTCCAACTATCCTGTTCCGATGAAAATAAAACGGTGTCCGCAGGATTGCTGTGGTCGTTGAGCCAGGTTAGAACGTCGTTTGTGAGACTGTCCCAATAATAGGTCGGTTCCATTCCTAGCCGCACAGCACCGGGTAGCCCCCCAATACAAATATTGTAGTATGAGAGTTGATGAGGATGGTAGAACCAGGTGCTGAAACCGGATCCCATGAAGGAACAAGCCAGCACCGTTTTGGTCAAAGTGCCGACTCTAGGTCTTTTACACGATGTGACGTCCAGGGTTTTCATTCGGGACAGAATGCTGGTGACACCAATTCCACTGAGAACAGATAAAAAAATAAAACTGGGTAAAAAAAGACGGATTCCGTCATGTGGGGGTGCGCCGGGGACTGCCCGCAAAATCATCAGGAATGCCCAATGCAGTATGACAAGTGCAATATGATGGTTACGACAGCGGTCTAAAAAAAAATGAAGGAGGCCAAGCAAGCTGAGTATGCCTGTGAAGAGGGGGGTTGTGATCAACAGCCATAATAATGTGTTGAACCATGGAATGGGTCTTTGAAGATCGTAAAAGCCTCCCAGAAAAAGAGTACTAATATTCAGGGAATCGGTTTGGTCACGATGAAGATTGAGATGAAGAAAGTCTGTGATTCCGACAACAGGGTGATGCCATAAGGGTGGATTAAAAACATAAAAAGTTACCAGTGCCGTGGGAATTCCTACGAGCATGGCGTGGATCCCTTTTGTGTCACGATACAATAAACACCACATGATAAACGGAAGCGGTGCTAACCATCCGGTAAATTTTGTGGCCATACTCAATCCCAGCATCACACCGAAAAGGAAACGTGCGTAGCGGTGATTTCTGGCGGAAATGAAAAAAACCCATGAAAGAGCCCAGAAACAACTCACAGGTGCGTCATATGAGGCCAAGTGAGCGTGTGCAAAAAGTCGAGGCAAGAACAGACAGCAAACGGCTGTCGTCAGACCGGCAAAGGATCCAAACAAAGTTGCTGTAGCCCAGTAAAGGGCACCGACCGTGATACTGAAAAGCAGCGCTGGTCCAAAGCGGTGGGCTTCCAGTGGTGGAAGCCAGTGTTGAGAAAGCCCCCATCCAATAACTCCGACGATACCGTAGAAAGGAGGGTGCCCTTCGATGACGCGGGTATACGGCCAGTAAGATGAGAGAGGTTTATAAGGAGATGTGCTTTGATCCCGAAGTGTGTCTAGGATCTGTTTGTCATGCAATGCGGACAGACGATCGGGAAGTTGGTTTGGTTGCCACAATTCAGCAATCCACGCCCTGATTCTTTCCTGTCTTCGAATGGTGATCCCTTCGTCCCAGGCCATTCCAGGATCACCCAGAGTGCTTGTAATAATCGTGAGAGAAAAGAGGATGATAAGCAACATCATCCATAAGGAAGGGCCGGAAGATGGTTGCTTGTCCGGGGGCGTGGAGTGGGGCGATCTTTCGTTTGTGGCCAAGGACGGTCCTTCCGAGCAGGAAAACAGCTGTACCCGTTGATTATACACTTCCTCGAGGATGTGCAGGGATGTAGAAACATAACAGTGATTAAGATAATCAATTCAAAAAAATGCGAAACAGACTCGAAACAGAGACCCCGTATTGGAATGACTCAATCATATATCGGTTTTAAATCGATGAGAGGATGGTCAGGAAACCTGGCATTGACGGTCTTGGTATGTTGTATTTCCTATGGATTAATATTCACTACCTATCGTGCGGTTTGGTGCGTATCGGCGTTTGGTGAAGTGTTGAGAACACAGGATCGGACTCAGTTATCCGAATTGTCCCGATTGCAGGATCAGGCCAGAGTAATGGAATATGCGGAATTGATTTGGCACCTGACTTTCGAAGATAAAACCAGTTCGGTTACGCAGCGACGATCAGTACATGTAGAATGGTTGCCCTTTTCCTTCGTGGAGTGGTTGGTAGGAAATCGAGACCTACTTGTTGTGACGGGTGACGAGAAAACTAAAAGAAGGATGCGGATTTTCTATTATCGTCTTCGGTGGGGGTATCTTATGGCAGGGGCAGATCCCAAAAAGTTTCAGGAACTGGAAAAAACAGGATCCGAGCGCATGATTGAGCAAGAAGAGAATGATCGGTAACGTTCGGATCAACACGAGTGGGAAATGTGGATAGTTCGGAAAGTGACTACCTAATGTAACGGTGCTGAAATCATGTATGGAAAATTTCTCGGGATAGAAATTGGTGGTACCAAATTACAGGTAGGACTGGGGGCAGAAGAGCCTGGTAAACTTGACATGACACATCGGTTTGCAGCTCATTCTGACCAAGGTGCTCAGGAGATCTGTCGTCAGATGAAACAGGGAGTTTTAGAGCTGTTAGAACAGGCAAGTATTGATCGGGAAGAGATCGTGGGAGCGGGAATCGGATTTGGAGGTCCTGTTCACAAGGATCTGTTAACGGTGGTGAAAAGCCATCAGGTTAACGGTTGGGAAGAGTTCCCTCTTTCACAATGGTTAATTGACAATTTTGAAATTCCAGCGGTTGTCCATAATGACGCGGATACGGCTGCACTAGCGGAAGCGCGATTTGGAGCTGGCAAAGACTGTAATCCGATATTCTACATTACGATTGGTTCCGGAATCGGTGGTGGTTTAATCGTAGATGGGGAAATCTATCGAGGATTGGGATCGGGAGCCAGCGAAGTCGGCCATATGAAAGTTCCAGTATCTCTGTTGAAGCAATCCTTTGACGCACAGGGAGAATCTTGGGTTAATTTGGAATCAATTTGTTCAGGATGGTCGATTGCCAAGCGGGCAGATCATATTGAGCGATCAGGGGAGCCGACAATTCTGACTACTTTCCGTCTGGCTGCGAAGCGTGGTTTAACGGCTGAAATGGTCAAAGAAGGTGCTGATAACGGGGATAAAGTCTGCCGGCAATTGATTGAGGATACCTGTTGTGTGCTTTCGGTGTCCATTGCACAGATGATCACTTTGATTGCTCCACAGAGAGTGGTAATCGGAGGAGGGATATCTCATCTTGGTGAAAGACTGTTATTTGATCCTTTACGAAAGGAGGTAGAACGTTATGTATTTCCTCCTCTGCGTGGCTGTTATGAAATCGTGCCTGCGGCACTCGGCGATGACGTAGTTTTACATGGCGCAGTTGAGATTGCTCGCGATGCGTTTGGATAAAGACGGATGTCCGGTTGTTGAATTGAAGGAAAACGGACAGCCATTGGTTATAGATAGAACCGAAAAGAGGTTGGATGGGCACCTGGCATCTTCATGTCGCAGATAGCCTGCGTAAAAAACAGGAATACTCAGTTAACGATATGCAGTATGCCAGCATGAGGTGGGGGTGTTAGTTTCATTGGGCAACTGATTTTATGAACAAACCACTTTTTAAGAACACTCGTGTAACGGTTATGGGATTGGGAAACTTTGGTGGTGGTGTAGCGGTTGTCCGTTTCATGGTTCAACGGGGTGCGCAGGTTACCGTTACCGATCTTAAACCGGAAGAACAATTGAGGGCCTCGATTACTGCACTCAAAGGTGTCGATGTTTTTTCCTATCATCTCGGAGAGCATAGAAAAGACGATTTTATCAACACCGACCTGATTGTTGTAAATCCCGGTGTTCCGAAGGACCATCCCCTTCTGGAAATTGCAAAATCAGAGGGGGTAGTAATAACCAGTGAAATGAATTTGTTTTTCCAGAGTTGTCAGGCGCCGATTGTTGGTGTCACGGGAAGTAATGGGAAATCCACTACAACGGCAATGCTGTATTCACTCTTTGAAACCGTTTTCCAAACGATGTCACATCCGTTTTCAGAGTATGTGGAGAGGGCAAAGGCTGACCTTGAAACCGATTCATCATGTGATGCCAGGGATGCACGGTCTGTCGTCTGGCTTGGTGGCAATATAGGAAACAGTTTGCTGGATCAGGTGGATATTATTTCCTCAGATGATTTGGTTGTTTTGGAGCTTAGTAGTTTTCAGTTGGAAACACTTGCTGAAATTGAACGAAGTCCCAGTGTAGCAGTCCTGACAAACTTTTCTCCGAATCATCTCGACCGCCATGGTTCGATGGAGGATTATCGGCGGGCAAAACAGGGAATTGTTCGTTATCAGGGTGTCGAAGATATTGCTGTTTTTAATGCAGAGGATTCTGATTTCCCGAGATGGGATTCTATCGGGTCGGCCAAGCGTTATTACTTCGGATTTGAGGATCATGGAAAAGCAGGTGTATTTTTGCACAACGGATTTGTGCATTGGCGCCCAATGATAGAGCCAAGAGATGCGTTGGGTCGGGTACATTCAGCTAAGGCAGCGCAGAACTTGGGTTTCAGACTGGATGGGCTGTCCGTTCCGGGAAGACACAATCAGAGCAATGCGATGACAGCATTGACAACCTTTCTGGCCTTTTATTTACACCACGGCACACGATGGAAACGTCTTTCAAAAGTGAATGTCGATGAGTGTTACCAAAATCTAAGCAACTTTCGTGGTTTGCCACACCGTCTGGAACATGTACATGAGATAAAAGGTAGAAAATTTTATAATGATTCCATCGCAACCACACCAGAATCAACCTTGGTTGCGATGGAATCATTTGATGCACCATTGATACTCATTACTGGAGGTTACGATAAGGGACTGCCATTGCAATCGGTTGTTGAAGGGATTCTGAAAAAGGTTGAGTACGTTGTTTTCATAGGAGAAACCGGATCAAGAATGGCGGATATGCTCAATCGCATGCAAACTGAGATGGAAAAGGAGGGTCGCTCGATACAATTTTTCAACGCTGGACAGTTGAAAATAGCAGTTCAGCGCGCCTGGGAAAAATCACGTCCAGGTGATGTGGTATTACTTTCACCGGCGAGCGCCAGCTACGATCAGTTTGATAACTTCCAGCAACGTGGCGACACCTTTCGAGAATTGGTGCAATCACTCTCTGTCTGACAAGTAAGCTCTTTTCTGACTTCTCAATCCAACAGATGGCTGCAGACAACACGTGCATGACCCTGATAGTCAGCAATAATTCGAGGTGATCTGAAACGTGGGTGTTCCAGGAAAAACTGGCTTACGATCGCCTCTTGTTGCGATCCCATTTCCATGATCAGGCAACCACCTTTTTTAAGGTGTTTGGTTGCCTGGTCTGCAATTTTTCGAATGATAGCCATTCCGTTCTGGCCACCGTGAAGCGCGAGCTTCGGTTCGTAGTTCTTAACCGCATTGGGGAGTGAAGAATATTCCTGATCGGATACATAGGGGGGATTGGTCAGGATGAAATCAAAACAGGAGGTACTGGTCAGGCAATCGAAACCATCGCTTTGTACAAGTTGAATCCGACGAGTGAGGTTGTGTAGCTGTGTATTTCTTCGTGCAACTTCCAGGGCATCGGGACAGATGTCTACGGCCGTAATATGGGCCAGAGGGCGCTGTTTGGCAACAACAATTGCGATATTGCCCGAACCGGTTCCCATATCGCAAATATGGGCGGGATCAGAAGAATCATTCAATTCAAGAAATTGCGATATGACAAATTCAGTTTCAGGACGAGGAATCAGGACAGAAGGAGTTACTTCTAGTTTCAGGGAGAAAAATTCTTTGTGTCCAACTAAGTACGCAACGGGCTCACCTTGCTGATAACGGCGGATTAAATTTCGGTAATGCGTGCAAATGGTTTCATCGACTTCGGATTCAAAGTCGGTGTAGAGTTCGATGCGGGAGCATTGTCGAGAATGTGCTAATAAAACTTCGGCATCGAGTCTTGGCGTTTTCGATATATTTTTTTCCAGATAAGAAGTGGTCCAGTTGAGCAACCGTCCAACGGTCCAGTTAGGGGCATGGGATGACATCATTGTGTTAATCGGTATCGAGGTTCTCTACACCGTCCCCTTGCTCAAGGCGTTGACGACGATCAAATGCTATGGCCGCATTAAACAGTTCGTCGAGATTCCCTTCCAGGAGATGATCCAGTTTGTACAGAGTCAGTCCGAGACGATGATCGGTAACTCGATTTTCCGGGAAATTATAGGTTCGAATTCTCTGACTGCGGTCACCGGTTCCGATTAAGGTGCGCCTTTGTGCCGATCTACGAAGTTCTTCTTCGGCATGTTTTTGCTCAAATAGTCGACTTCTTAAAACACGCATGGCTTTGGTTTTGTTTTTATGTTGGCTTTTTTCATCCTGACATTGGACGACGATGTTGGTTGGGAGATGCGTGATCCGTATCGCACTTGAAGTTTTGTTGACATGTTGACCACCGGGACCGCTGGATCGATAGGTGTCAATTCTCAGGTCATCGTTGGCAATCTGTATATCTACTTCCGTAGGTTCCGGAAGGACTGCAACTGTTGCCATCGACGTGTGTCGTCGGCCTTTGGTTTCCGTTTCCGGTATTCTTTGTACACGATGACCGCCACTTTCAAACTTCAGCACTCGATAGGCTCCAGATCCTGAAATACTGGCAATGATTTCTTTGAATCCACCCAGTTCGGTAGTGCTGGACTCCATCACCTCTATTTTCCACCCTTTTTGACCCGAAAGATGAGAGTACATTTCGAAGAGTTCCCGGGCAAACAAAGCAGCTTCATCTCCTCCTGTACCCGCTCGGATTTCCATGATCAGGCTGGCATAGTCAGGTTCACTGCTATCGAGAATTAATTCTTCAAGTGTTTCAACAATAGAAGGACGTTCGGGTTCGAGTTGGTCAATTTCAGATTGAGCGAGTGATTGGAGTTCCGGATCCGTCTCTTCCTTCAGGATATTTTTCGCGTCAGCTAATTGGGTGTCGAGTGTCTTGAGTTCTCGATATTTAAGGGCTAGACGTTCCAACTGGCCGCGTTCACGTGCCAATTGTCCATATCGTACTGGATCCGAAGCAATTTCCGGGTCCAGCATCTGCTGTTCGATATCGTTGTACCGATTAAGAATTTTTTCCAGTCGATCAATCATCGTACTAGAACCTGTTTGGATTGGATTGTGCCTTTGCGCGTACCCCCATGAAGGAGGAGTCTCCATCGATTGATGGAGGAAAGCATAGCGGATAAGGGGAGCGGCTAACAGCAAAGAAGAAAAGGAGCCAGAATGGTACAGTCAACGCGTGAGAAAGTGACATCTGATCAAGATCAGCAAAGACGGGAAAACCAAAAGTGTCAGTTAAACCGGAAGAGCATCCGCGTGAAAATTGTCTAGGTGTCTTTTTTCTTGCCCCAACCATATTTTTTCTGAAATTTCTCGATACGTCCGGCGGAGTCGACAAACTTCATGGTTCCAGTGTAGAACGGATGGCAGTTGGAGCAGATCTCTACTTTGAGAGTTTCCTGCGTGCTTCGCGTTGTAAAGGTGTTACCACAACCACAGGTTACCTGTGCGTCAACGTATTTAGGGTGAATGCTGTCTTTCATGGTGGAGGCTCCTCACCCCAGGCACGCAAATAGAGGTTCTTCTTCCCGTTCACAGGAACATCGCTAGCGTCTTTTACATTTTCATCCAAAAAGACACTGTAACGTTCCAGTCTTGTAATGAACAAGGTCAATTTTAGATTCGAAACACAATTACCGTAAGTATTACGGGAAAAGAGGACGTGTCTGGCAAAAGAGAGATTTTAATTGACTTGGCGGGTAACGAGATGCATGTTTTAAATTACGTTTTCCGTTAATTAGAGCGTAATAAAGTCCAGTAGAAAGGCAGTGACGTTTTGATGTCATCCGTACGGAAACGCCGTGGTCTGGGATGGTTAATCTCCATGTTCCTGCATGGCTCGTTTCTGGCAGTTTTGGCCCTATGGGTGGTTCCGTCTTCATCGCGTCTGTCAGGGTTTATCGAATTGGATACCCGTATTTCGACGGCGTCGGAGTCCCTTACTTTCTCCCCGTTTGAAACAGTGGTGGACACGAAATTGGAATCTCGCTCTTCGTCCAGAGGACGGTTTTCTGACACCAGTGCACAACCGATATCGAGAATGAATCAAGAAAATCTGGAGATGCGTTCAATCGGAACGATTGCAGAGACGTCCTATTTAGGGCTGGAAATCGATCATTCCGGAACATCGGGCTTTTTTGGTGTTACGGCAAAAGGCGATCGGGTTGTCTATATCGTCGATGCCTCTCAGAGTATGGAAGGTGCGAGATTTCGTCGGGTTCGTCGGGAATTGATTCGTTCGTTACAGCGACTTCAGTCGACTCAAGAATTTTTCGTGTTTTTCTACAATCATCAGACCTATCCGTTGCCAACGCAGAAATGGGTGCCAGCGACCCAACGCAATCTGAACAAGGCAATCGGTTGGATCCGTGATGTCTCCCCCTATGGTGCTACGGTACCGGGGCCATCGTTGAAGATTGCTCTGAACATGAACCCGGATGTGATTTTTTTATTGTCTGATGGCAAGTTCGACTCAGGAATTATTCCCTGGGTGCGTTCTGGAAACACAGAGCATGTCGCCATTCATACAATAGGCTTTGCTGATGCGATTGGAGAGCCTGTCCTAAAAGCGCTGGCGGAACAGAGCGGAGGTCAGTATCGATTTGTTCCCTGATAGAGGGCTGATTTTGTAGACAATGTTATTAACGTGTGTTCGAGATTTGAGAAGGATCAGCCCGTATTTAGGAGTTTCATAAATTCCCGCATGAAGGGTGCGTTGTCATGCCAGGTTCGGGCAGTAACCAGATTTCCGGACACGACCACTGGTTCATCTACGAACACTCCGCCACATACCTGGGCATCGAAACGACATTTCGCGACGGTCGTTAGCTTCCTGTCGCGGATAACATCTGCAGTTGCAATAATCTCGATTCCGTGACAGACGGAGGCGACGGGTTTGTTTTCCTTGAAAAAGTGACGCACAATCTGAAGAAGGTCTTCGTCGTAGCGCAAATATTCAGGTGCACGTCCTCCTGAAATAAAAATACCGGAGTATTCTTCAGCCACTACATCTCGAAAAGCGATGTCGGCGTCCATGTGGTACCCAGGAGATTCGATCGTGATGTCCCAGTCTGGGTGGGTGTCGTGCATGACTAAGTGATAGGTGCGTTTTTCGGGTGCCGCGACAACGGCTTCAAACCCATCTTCCTGAACGCGGAAATAAGGATAGAGTGTATCTGTCACTTCAGCAGCGTCTCCGATTACGATCAACACCTTGGACATGGCTCTGGCTCCGTAACAATATGCAAGCAATTAAAGAAAAGGATACACCATACTCAGTGTGAACTGCGACTATCCAGATGATTCCGACAGCATGTTCCAAAGAAAGTATCAATAGTTCAGCTGAAATTCTTCTGAATTAATGAGACTCCAGAGTATATTTGCATAGGCATCCTGTTTTCGATTCTGATGTTCTCCGAGATACTCAAGAAAGAACGCCCTTTCTGTTTCAAGAGGGCTTCGAGCGTGAGCCCATAGAAAAAGGTCTTCGAGTTTGACTGAATCCGGACGGGGATCCTTCGCGAATTGTGCGGCGCGACCATCGCGGTGTCTAATTTTTTGCTGGATATCGTCTGAATTCATCAGAGTGAGGCTTTGGGCAAGAGACGGTTGATCTACCCGTTCACACTGGCATGCTGTACTGCGTGCAGGTCTTCCAAAGATGTCAAGAAAGTAAGAGGGGACCGATTCGTCCGGCAGTTGAACAGCTCGCATCCCTTCAGGGAAAGAACCAGCCTGACGCCTACCATAAATACCAAAGGTGGTACCGCCATCAAACTCGCTCGGGACATTGGTGACTTGACTGATAGCGTCCAGGAGCACTTCGGCTTGAAGTCGTTTGGGATAGAATCGACTGTAATTGAGCTGATCGGATTGGTTAAAACGATTAGGGACACTCGACAGCTGATAGGTACGACTTTGGGTGATCGTACGAACCAAGTCTTTAAGGTCGAACCGGCTTTGGATGAAATGGGAGGCTAGGGCATCAAGCAATTCTGAATTGGAGGGTGGATTACTGACACGTAAATCATCTTCTGGGTGGACGACTCCAATGGATAAAAAGTGTGCCCAGTAGCGATTTACCAGCGCTCGAGCAAAAAAGGGATTGTCAGGAGCAGTCATCCAGTCTACCAAGACATGGCGTGGATCTTCAGGAGCATGAATCTGGAGTGATTTCCCGTCTAGTGGTTTGGGTAGTACGACTTTTCCTGTACGTGGATGTCGAATTTCACCTTCCGTTTTGGAAAAGAGCCACTCATTCTTGGGTGGAAAATCAAATATTTTTTCAGGATCTTTACGACCTACCCGAGAAAAGAAAGCGGCCAGTCCCCAGTAATCGTCCTGACTCCAGCGTTCGAAAGGATGGTGATGGCATTGGGCACAGGACATCTGTACTCCGAGAAATAATTGTGAGGTGTGTTCGACGTATTGGTCGGTATTTCGAATCAGACGGTGGAAAACGACTGGAGGGTGAGTTTGAATATCACCTTGTGCTCCCAGGATATCCCGAACCAGGCCATCGTATCGGCGATTATGCAAAAATTGTTGACGCAGCCACGCGTGAAATCGGTAGGTTCCATAGCGGTAGTGTTCAACTCGTTGACGGCGATTATGAAGGATGTCAGCCCAGATCAGTGAAAAGTAGTCGGCGTAACGGTTATGGGACAGAAGTTGATCAATGAGGGCATTACGTTTGTCAGGATCTGGGTTTTGCAAGAAACGCCGGACTTCGCTTGCAGTTGGTAGGCTTCCACATATGTCGAGGGATAATCGGCGAATGAATTCCTGATCGGTACACAGGTTTGAAGGGACAAGCCCGAGCTGTTGCCATTTGGTTGAAGTGTGTTGGTCAATAAAGTTGTTCTGTGGGAATTTCCATAGATGTCCCAATCCTTCGCGAACCGGCATTATTGCTCTGAAAACTTCTACCTGATTCTGGTAACGGGCAATAATCGCGGTTTCGCCGGGGACATTAAGCGTGGAAACAACACCATGCTCACTGACGTTGGCTGCTTCCGGATTGTTAGAGTAAAACTCCGTTAAGCGAGTGACATCTCGGTGTGTGCCATCACTGTATTTTGCAGTGACGGCAAGTTGTTGGGTGTTTTTTTCTGTCATGAGTCGGTGGGTTGGCCATATGCTGATAGAGCTTACCTGTGCGTCGTTCGGGCTACCGTATGGCATACCCTCCGCAATCCAATCACGGATTAGCTGGTATTCCTGACTTTTCGGATTCAGGCGTTTTCCACCACCGTGTGGCAGTTGTCCGGACGCCTTCTGCAGGATAAGACTTCGGTCAGGGTCGGCTGGGAATACCCTGCGGCCACGGAGCTGCTTCACGATGGCATCGTAGTCAAACAGAGGTTCGAATCCCAGTAGAGACAGTTTGAAACCATTTTGTCCACTTGCTTTTCCGTGGCATCCTCCCGAATTACAACCGTTGCGAGTGAAGATCGGGACCAGATCATTGGTGAAATTCAGGGACACGGGCTGTGTATGATGACTGACTGAAACAACTGCCGTTGCAGTGAGGCCCTTCCACCGGGCGGTAATGTCAGTCGATCCATTTCTCTTGGGGGAAGCGACGCCATCTTGATCAAGGTTAACGATGTCCGGTTGAGAGGCTGTCCACTCTGCAAGATGAGTGAGGTCTATTTCGTTTCCAGCTGAATCAATGCCGGTTACCAGAAATTGTTGTTGTGATTGTGAGCCGTGCAGGTCAACTTGCTCTGGGAAAATAATTATTTTATGGAACGATCGGCTGGAGAACATACTGCCTGACAAAGGCTCGACACTGATCTGACAGGCGATGATCAGAGGAAGGCATCGCAAGATGAGCCGGTTTACGGGTTTCATGATTATTCCAAAACCTCAGAGGGGCCAATTGTTCGAAATCAGAATGCGTGATCCCTTGGTTGATATTGTCCGCAAATCATGCCTTAAAATCAATGGATCGAGCGTGCAATCAGTACTACCC
>Ga0310344_10000946_pt1 | contig 22467 bp, 17 predicted proteins | sample HC15DNA20200_MG_FD_203801 | JGI IMG/M metagenome (GOLD analysis project Ga0310344, IMG submission 203801) | Marine microbial communities from station ALOHA, North Pacific Subtropical Gyre - HC15-DNA-20-200_MG | ecosystem: Environmental > Aquatic > Marine > Oceanic | place: Pacific Ocean: North... | reverse complement strand
TAAACAGAGAAGTGACGCGATTCCAGTACAGCTTGGCGATCACAGCTATGCCGGCAAAACCACCCAGGAGGACCTGGAGCAACATGCTCCCACTGCCTGGATCAAGATAAGCCTCGACGGGCACTTCAAGTGACACAACGAAGGCTACTAAGACCGCGTAGAAATATTTGTACACTTGACGCCTTTCCACCCTGGGGAAGTTCAGGTGAGCATAACAAATTTGGCAAACTGGCAGCATCGTTGGTGAACAGAATCTCTTCAGTGACACCGACCGGCCCTACGAATTAGAGACGATTGAAGACATTCGCGAATCGCTCAAATCCCGTTGCGTCGCCAGCTGGCCATCGGTAGGATCGGCGTGTATATCTGCCTTGCTCTATGTTGAGGGTATCTCAACCCACTAGGTGGAATGGAACAAGGATTTCGCTTCCATCGCATCGGAGAGACGTGCATAACGGTTCACCACGCACACGGTCTGTCGCCCTCTCCGCGGTCCTTGTCGCCCTTCTCTGCGTTCCGGTCACAGTCCAAGACTTGAGGCTGAAGGTTACGGCGCCGGTTCCTCAGTCCCCCACCAACGAGGACGTCGTCGACAGTGACACGCCGACGCTGATCAGTACGACGGCAGCGGCACGGTTCGTCGTGTTCGACACCTTCGCGCATCATTTCGAGGTGGAGGAGATCGCAATCCACGGTACGACGCTCGTTGAAACTGCGACGGTGGCGCCCTCGACGGGCGAAACGTCTTACACCGTACGGACCCCACTCGTGGATGGTGCCCGCTACCGGTGGCGGGTCCGCGCTGAGCTTGGCGGGTTCGTTGGTCCCTGGTCCGCCTGGGCCACCTTCCGAAGTTCCACGAACTCATCCTCCTGGACCCTCCTGTATGCCGAGGACTTCTCAACACCGCTGAACGACGCCATCGCCCCGTGGATCTGGGACGGCTACAGTGACCCGTTCGACACCATCATGGATGACGCTGGGCTGTGGTATCAGAATGACTACGGACCAGATTGGAATACCGCCCTCGACTCTTTCGCTACCTATCGCAAGGAATTCCTTGTCGGACACGACGGGTGGCTCACCGCATCGCTCTCGGCCAGAGACTGGGACAAAGACGGGGTCATCGAAGCCCCACCCTCAATCAGTACCAAAAGGCACGATGGCGGATACGTGGCGGTGCTGGACGTGCCCGACCACACTGGTGGGGCGATTTTTCGGCCGACCAACAAGTTACCGTCCCACTACCGCATCGAGTACAAACTGAAGACAATCGACTTCGGGGGCAAGCGGAACGGCTCGATTGAATACGACGGCCGGATCAACGGCTACCGTACCGGGGAGTGTAAGACGTTCCACCCGTGGGGCGAGGGATCGAACAGTCCGGGCTGGACTGGCAATGCGTCGGTACCCTACTGCGAGTGGCAGGACGTACGTCAAGGCCCGTACGGCTACAACGGGTTCCACTTCCTCTCCATCGTGGACTTCGCCGATCCGACGCCACGGAATAACCATTTTTGGCACTATCACCGAAAAGTCCTGATCGACGCATTCTCTCAGCACCCGGATCGGGTCGGGAGCGGCACTGGTGGCCGAGTGTGCGACTCCAGTACTAATCAGTACTATAACTACCGGGACAGTAGCTTCAACACGGTCAACATGTGGATCAGTGGGTTACCGAACTGGACCCCGGGTCCGGGTGGGCTGGCCGGCAACTCGCAATGGTTCATGACGAGTTGCTCCGGTGGGGTTGCCGAGCAGCAGCTCTCCTCGGCTGCCGAACTCCAGCCCGATCTGATGCCGAACGAGTTCTACATGTTCGCCATCGAGCGTGACAACACGGGTTACACGCTCGAAGCGAAAGGTAACTTTGCGCGGGTCGGACAGAAAACCCTCCGCTTCCACCGTCCGTTCATCGTCAACAACGTGCCAATCTGGCATTACAACACTGCCGCCAGCCAGTACGATGGGCGGTTCAATGCCGATCTCGTTCAGCACGACGCGTACGGCAACACAACGTGGCCGAACCAGTGGCCAGCCGGTTCTGCGTACCCGGACTACTTCGTCATCGGCGACCTTTACACGAACGCCTACGAAGGCAGTGCCACACTCACCGACATTCGTCTTTACGTGCCGTCTGAGGTTCAACAGAGCCTAGAATCTCAATCTGCTGTAACTCATTGAACTGAGGGGGTCAGTCAGGTGGGCTCGCAGTTTACTGCCAGTCCGGCGGCGGGGTGATCATCTCGACTGGAGCACCCCCGGGGTCGGGCCGGCCGCTGCCTTCGAGTCGGCTGACAGCCCGGATGGTCATGTCCTGGTCACAGAGTATCTGGCACGACAGACGCACGCCGGTCAGGCCCCTGGCTTCAAGTAGAGAACTTTCCGCGGCTGTTATCTTCGTCGGTTCTCCGTCAATGAACTCCACGCGGCAGGTTGTGCATCGTGCATTGCCACCGCAGGCATGTAATACATCGACTTTGGCATCCTGCTCGATTGCCAGCACAAGTCTTTTATCATCAGGAACATCGAAGGTCCCATATCCTTCCACGGTCAGTTTGGACATACTGACATTGTACGGCATAACCGACGAGCGTAGCGAGGCGCGGCGGTTGTGACGTGGTTAATTCCAATCGGCCCTCGCGAAGGCTGGACCACGGGTCTTCAGTTGGGTGGACGGTGTCAACGCGGCCACCAATTTTGTAACCGGGACAAAAAGTCGGGCCGAGGGACGGTGCCGCGTGGATACATCTGATTCGGGATAGTTTGTCTACTGTTAGCGTTCGGCGCGGTGTCAGACGAAATCTTTTTTGGTGGAAGATACTGACAACCCAACTATCCAGGATCGCTCACGCTCAGGTAAGCCAGCAACCTCGAACTTATCCCAGTACCGGTCGTTCTGCAACGGACGTTATATCTTCTTGCATTCTATTCATCTGACTGTAGAATCAAGTTTTTTGGGTCTCGGATGAATTTCTAGTCCATGGAACTTCTCGAATCCGGTGGGCCGTGGCAAGAACTGCCGCCCTGGGCACAATTTCTTGTCGACTTCGGTCGCTCTTCGTGCAGTGCGAGTCCGTCAGGAAAACGACTGACCCTCATTTCGATGCCGTGCGATTCCGCCGGTGCAAGTCTGGTCATGTTAGGTGCACTGTGTCACCGCTTGACCTTACCAGATGCCAACGACATCGCCGCCCATTTAAAACGCCTCCGCGAACTGCCCATAGAGCGCTACCCTCACACCCAGCTCAAAAACTTGGACAACCAAACCAAGTCCTATCAACCATTCAGACGTGATGAAAATGCACTATGGGTTCAAGAACAACTAACGGGTAGGCAACGAGAGCATTACAGCCAAGTTAAGCGACCTGTTTTTTTTGACGAGCGGGCGCACGACTGGTACTTCGCCGGCGAACCTCGACCAGAGACAAACAGAACTGGTGAACTAGCGTATGGTGCACACTATGGACAATTTATTCCTCGTCAAAGCCCGATCGACAAGATAAATCTTCGTCGAACTGATTCCGCATTGTGTTTCGTCGGACGGCAAGCTGGTAAGGCCCCAACGAAGCGGATCGCTGAAGGCGTGCGCCTGCGCCGGTCATCGACACAGGCAACCGAAGCGACCCTAGCTGATCTCCTTGCGATCCATGCATGGACAGCGCCCGGCGCCACATGTGTCTCCCGCGTCTGTTTTTACAATTCACTCACGCGTAAGATGGACCGAGAAGCAGTAACGGATCCCGAGTTCGTGGTCGCAGATGGCTCTAATTCATTCAAAAGAGCCGTCGACAAATTCGGGACATTCCCGAACTGTCATGTGGTCGGATTTGTTCACCGTCTCGTTCGGCGTGGCGTGAACGAAGAACTTGCCGAAAAACTACAGAGTTTAAGGCGCTGGTACCAACCCGTTCCTCTTAAGTCTCTTGTAACCACGCAGATTCCCCAAGGTATCTATATATCCGCATTGCAAGAGCGCTAATTAAATGCCGGTAACGACCACTGCCGTCTTCGACCACCTAGAACGGCATCCGACGCCGTCAATTACCACCATTACCGTGCGGTCCGACGTCTTTCGTGTGTATCGCCGCGCGATCTTCTCTATGAGCCAAACATTTCGACAGTTTGCCGACCAACAGGACGATGCAGAAGCGCAGTCACAGGCAGACAAATTGCGTGAACATTTATCGCGTCTGTTGACGGCGCCGACACCGTGGGACGAGCCAATTCCTGTAATGAACCCTGAGCGCCTACAGCAGCAGTGGGGTAGAGATGTCAGCGACGCCTACGAGCACGCAAAAGTGGCCTTGACCATCCTGCAAAAGAGCGAAAACCCACTTCGGACTGAAATCGATGAACTTCTTGACCTCCTGAATAGCACAGAAACCTCTTTTCGAATTTACTGCCATTCCGAGAACCGACATTTTTTTGAAACACTTTTACCGTGTGGTGAACTAACGACGTTCCCTGCTGACTGTTTTCTGCACAGCGTGCGGGACTATGCGGAATCAGACGCGTTCGACATGCTGATAAAGATCGGGCCGCTCCGCGCGAAAGGCTGGGGGGCAGCACCTGATGCATTGCTAACTTCGTCACGATTCGACGAACTCTGTCAAATCTCCTGGGAAGGCACGCATGACGAAGACGATTTTGGGTTCGACCCGGTGAAAGGAGCATTTATGTCAACGGCCGCGGATGCGTCAGCCGGGACTGTGCTCAATAGCATCAAACGCAGCAGCCGATACACGAAGAGGGTAAGCATTGCTGATGCCCCAACTAATTGGACAGCGCCTGATCTTCCACAAGATGAAACAGATGAACTAAAACATTTTCATGAAATCGCATTTGCCCAGCGCGACAAACTCCGGCCAGCAGTGCTTCTCTACACCGACAACAACAAGGGATTGTTTTTCCTCCAAGGGAGCGAAGAACTGAGCTATGACCCATCTGTTGGAGATGCCACGGTTGCCGTGAAAATTCGACGAGTCAAAGACGAACTCAAAGCAGGCATGTTTGTCATTGTGCAAGATGGAGTCACAGCCGATCTCGGAACTACCACGGCGTCAGGAGTCTTGAGTCGCCAGTGGAAGGAAGAGCTTAGACGAAGCGTTGTCAATAATGGCATCGAACTGGAGAAACGACTTCGCGAAGCAGGGCTTAATCATGCCGACTTACGTGGCCGGATTACAGTCTGGAGGCAAACACGGACCGTCATTAACGCGCCACAAACCCAAGTGCATTTCAAGGCTCTTATTGACGTACTTATGGGAAGAGACAAGCCAGCTCCAACGTCTGGGCTCCTCTGGTGGCAGGAAGCGTGGAATGAAGTGCGGCGTAGCCGCGGCGAAGCCATTACGTTTGGCACTGAAAAATCACTGCTTGTTCAGGAAGAACTTTGCGAAATTCTCAGAAATCAAATCCCGGATAACGCGGAAGAGATCGATGTTAGCTTCCCGTACGTCCTACCGGACGGCCACGGGCCGCAGGGCACCATCAGGTTTCTGCGCATAGCACGTATCGAGAAGGACTATCGTGTACCAGAAGCCAAGTTGACCAAACTCTTGCCAGTCAACGGAGTGGAGCAATGGCGCGTGTAATTCCAACAATTCTTGATGATGACGACCCCGACGGCGAACGCGAGGTTTTTCAGAAGCTTCGGAACGGACCTGCCGACTGGGTCGCAATCCACGGACTCAACCTGCGTCCATGGAGACACGGCAAACGCACCGAACTTGACTTTGCGATCCTGATCCCGGACATCGGCATTCTTTGCGTGGAAGTGAAATCGCATCGCCAGATCAGTATTCACAACGGAGCCTGGTACAGTTCCGGAAAGAGTCTCAGAGACCCCTTCCGACAAGCCCTCAATGCGAGTAAAACCCTCCAAAGACGCCTGAAAGAAAAACGACCAAGTTTGGTAGATATGCCAGTAATGCACTGCTGCCTGTTTACACACGCTCCGTTCACGATCCCTCAGAATCTTTCAATTGCCCCGTGGGAACTCATGGACGCCGTGGAATTTCGAGCGCTTTCAACCGGCGACGCCCTCTGCGCGTCCCTGAAGGAACGCATGCTGAAAGGGATGGCTATCGAATCCAAGCCGTCATTCCCACTCACACACGAACAAATCCACGATCTTGAACAGTTTTGTTACCCCGTCCAAACGCGGAAACCAGACAAACGCGACGAAATCCTGCACCGCAAACGGGAGTTGGAGAGTTACCTGTTAGATCAACAGAAACCACCCCTGCATCTGGCCATGGCGAATGATCGCGTCGTGATCGACGGCGCGGCCGGAACTGGCAAGACACTCATCGCCGTCGAACTCGCACGGCGAATTGCTGAGGAGGGCAGGCACGTCGGCCTACTCTGCTTCAACCGTCTTGTCGGCAAATGGCTTCACCAGCAGGTTACGGAGTCCAGCGTGGTGTTTCCGGGATTAATGGCAGGAACCGCACATGCCGTCCTCGCAAACCTCGCTGACATTCGAGTCCCCGCGGAACCGGCTCCTGACTACTTTACTCGTGACTTCCTGACACAAATCGATCAGCGTATAACGGATCCGGAATGGGTCGCAGATACCCGCTTCGATTATCTGATTATCGATGAAGCTCAAGACCTCCTCGCCAGACCAGACCTTTTGGAACGCGTCATGCTCTTTCTTGATGGTGGATTGGAAACCGGTTGCTACTGTCTTTTTGGCGATTTTCGCCATCAAACCCTTACCGACGATGCGTTAAAACTGGGCACCAGCCTGAACGCGATCAGAGCCAACGCGACTAGCTATCCCCTCACGACAAATTGCCGCAATTATGAAAATATCGGAGCGTTTGCAGCTCGTCTCAGTGGGCAGGGCAATCCGTATCCTGGTGGCTACATGCGGACCCAGAACGATTACACACACTTTGACATACAATATTTTGAGACCGAGGAAGAACAACTTCGCCTTTTGAACATTTTTCTTCGTGATTTCAAAGCCATGGGGTTTCCACCACGGGACGTCTCGGTTCTGTCATTCCGCTCAAACGAAAACTGCGCCGCCGAGAAACTGCGACAGACTGGTTTCCAGTCGCTCCGACCAGCTGGGCACACCGCGAGTCGAGCCCATCAGACCTATGCATCTGTTCATGCCTTTAAAGGTAGAGAAAATAGTGCCATCATCCTGACCGATATCCACCTAGCGGACCGGAATAAAGATCGCACGTTGTTCTATACCGGGATCACAAGGGCGACGGAACATGTCAGGCTGCTCTGCCACAAGCAGTCCAAACCGATCATTCTCAAGTGGCTAGAACAGTCGGAGACACCGACGCATGGATAAGCCCTCTGTAACGCAAGAACGATCAGATTTAATTGCGTGGCTACGAGGCGAACTCGTTGGGCCAACAGAATTTCTTGCCGAGCCAGACGAGGTCATCTTTAACGACAAGAAGAGCTACGACGAACACACCCCCGATCGACGTGGCCCGTTGACGTGGCGACCCACGGCCGACGACGAGCTCCAAGAAGTGTTGTACTACCGACAGGAGTCACCGCAACGAAAATATGGAGCTGGCCTGCTCTTTCCGTCAAGCTATTCGCGTCGCGACCACCACGATGGCACCACCATCTCCACGGAGGACAATATCGGGTTTGTCCCGGAACAACAGGACTTTGAGAACAATCTCCTCTTCACCGAACAATCGACGGATGACTCCGGACAGAGTAACAATTTTGAAACTCACGAAGAGCCCTCACAGGATTTTGAAATTTCGGAAACCGACAAGCGCCAGACATCCGTAATCGGCATATCATTCTGTGCCTCCTTTGAACCCGACGGTGCGTTGATCATTGAGATCCCGCAGTCCAGACGATTCCCATGGCAGGGTCGCGAGAACGCATCAGGTAAGCCGTTTCAGCTAAATGGCCGGTACGAGAGATGCCATCGCACATTTCCGCCGCAGCCAGCCAATCGAACCGCAATGAGGCCGGAGCCGACCACGAAAACAGAAACAAAGCCGGCATGGCGACGCCAGCCGACAGCCCTTAAGGGCAATTCAACGAGTATCCCGTTCAGTGCGCTGACACCCGGCAAGCCAATGACCAAGTTGGTAGAGATGCCCGACGACTCCCCCGTTCAGCTCGAACTTATCGTATTCCCACGACGGATCCCAGAAATGAACGGCCAAGATCACCTGCTTGTAACCGTGGCGCTCCGTAACGTGAGCGATACCAGGTTGCACTCGGCACCCGAGACTATTTTGTATCAGGCCTGTTTCGAGGTACGCGTCACGCAGGGCCGTCTCCTCGAATACCCGGAGAGCCACCGTCGGATCGAAGATGTCGACGATGACGAACAAACACTTCGCCTACTCTACCGAGACGCGGCCACTTACGGCATCGGTCATGGGTGCGCTGCAGCCTGGGACACGCCTGCCGGGACCGAACCACCCAGTATTTATGCCGATGTCATGCCAACCGTGGAGACACCCAGCACAACACCCGATATACGCGATGCTGACGACAAACCCATCGAGCTCTCCATGCGCGACCTAGCATCGCTGCCGGATGATCACTCCGCCAAGGCGTGGACGCCACTGCACTCATTAGTCACGTCGTACGAAGATTGGATCAACTCGACCGAAGCAGACATCCCGAACCTAGAATCCCGCTTTCATCCTGTTGCGACTCGGCACCTTGCGGGCACCCGTGAATGCCTCAGACGGATAAAAACCGGCGTTGCCTTGCTAGAGTCAGACCTGCAAGCCCGTCGCGCATTTCGTTTTGCCAACCTGTCGATGTTCCTGCAGCAAATTGCAACGAAGCAGTTCGACAAACGCGACCTTCGCTGGAATAGCGACCAGGGCATCGTCCTGCCAGAAGGCGAGACACCAATCCCGTGGGATTACTACATCAGCAACACGACGAACACAGACCTTGGAAAATGGCGCGCCTTCCAGATTGCGTTCATTCTGATGTCACTCGAAGGCCTGGTTACGGAAGGATCGCCTGACCGCGACATCGTCGACCTGATCTGGTTTCCAACGGGAGGTGGCAAGACCGAAGCGTACCTTGGCGTGATGGCGTTCTACATGTTTTACCAACGCCTGCTGATGCAACGGGACGACGCCTTAAAACGCGACGGCACAAACGTCCTGATGCGGTACACGCTCCGCATGCTCACGACACAACAGTTTCAACGAGCGGCAAGCCTTGTCTGCGCTATGGAATTTATCCGACGCAACCCTGTCAACCATCCCGACCTTGGCACAATACCGGGCAGACGCTTTTCACTCGGCATGTGGATCGGCGCAGGAGGCTCACCCAATAAAATAGAGAGTGCGCGCGAGGAGCTCAAAGCGTTCCGCAAAAGGAATCATGCGGGAAATCCCCTTGTTCTTACGGAGTGCCCTTGGTGCCGAGCAGAAATCGGCAAGTCCCGTGAGACCAAACCTCGAGACCTGTCGACTCCGGAATGGAATCAGGCCCGCGTAGCTGGCATCATTGACGTCCAGGATGAAGGGCCACTCCTAGTGTGCCCCGATCCTTCCTGTCTATTTGGCAGACAAGACCCCTCGACCTGGTTGCCGATCGAAGTAATTGACGAACGACTCTATCAACACCCGCCATCGATGGTGATCGGAACTGTAGACAAATTCGCGCTCGTTGCCTATCGGCCTGACGCCGGCGCATTATTCGGACGACACGCAGACGGTATGGAGCGAACGCAATCACACAGACCACCGGGCATGATTGTGCAGGACGAATTACATCTCATCGCGGGCCCATTGGGCACTGTGTACGGCCTGTATGAAACCGTCTTCGAACAGCTGTGTACATACGAACCAGACGGCGAGTGCATCAAACCGAAGCTGATTGCATCGACCGCCACGATTCGCGGCGCCAACGAGCAAGTAAAAGCGCTGTATGCGCGAGATCGCGTTCAACTGTTTCCAAACCCAGGCGTGACCATGGGCGATTCCTTTTTTGGCCAATACGCCACCGACAGATCTGACGGATCACTGAAGCCGGGACGACTCTACCTCGGCATTCACTCTCCTAGCTATGGCTCAATGCTTACGACCCAGGTTCGCGCATTCTCGTCCATTCTGTTTCGCCCGGCACTCTTTGCCGAGGACCCTGAAAAACGGGATCCGTGGTGGACACTGCTGTCCTTTTACAACAGTCTGCGCGAGCTGGCCGGCGCCACAACCCTGTTTAGCACTGACATCAGAACGAGACTGAATTTCCTGATGCAGCGTGAAGGCCTCACGAAGGGACAACGGCGGACATTAAAAGGCCATACGGAGTTAACAAGTCGACTGAGTTCACAGTCTCAACTGGTCGACATCATGGACCAGCTTTCAAACAAGTACGCCACAAATGACAATCCGGCACTCGACGCGTGTCTGGCTTCCAATATCATTGAAGTCGGCGTCGACATCGACCGCCTGTCACTGATGGCCGTTACCGGCCAACCCAAAACAACGGCCCAGTACATCCAAGTTACCGGACGTGTCGGTCGTCGCTGGTGGGAGCGCCCCGGATTGATTCTGACGCTCTACAATGCCAATAAAAGTCGCGACCATTCACACTTCGAACACTTCTCCAGCTACCACCGGCGACTTTACGAACGCGTTGAGCCGACATCCGCGACCCCGTTCGCGATTTCCGCCATTCGGCGCGCACTGGCCGGCGTGCTCCTGCTGTGGGCGCGACAACATTCGGATGCGCCGGTAAAACAGGTCACGGACTATAGACCAGCAGTCAATCACGCGTGCCAACTGTTACGAGAACGCTGCGAACGCATCCAGATAGAAGAAGACCGCGAGCGATCTCTTGCCGAACTAGAATCCGTAACAAAGGAATTATTGCGAAAATGGGAGGAACATCCGCCGGAGTATTGGGAGCAGTTTCCACCAGTCCCAGGCAATGAATACCTGATGCTCTGGCCGGGACAATTCTTCGATCAATCACAAAAGCAGTGGGGCATGCAGGTTCCGAGTTCCATGCGACAGGTTGACGGGAGTGCCGAGCTCAAAATCTTCCCGCTTCTCAGAACCACGACACCCTGACGACCCACACTATGGCAGACAAACCGCTTCGTATCAGTCAACTCCTAACCACGTTCGGACCCGGGTCTTTGTACATAGACAAACGAGCAGAACCACAAATTGTCTGCGGCCTTGACCACTGGTTTAAACGCGTCGAAGACGATGGCCGTGTAACTGATACTGACCATAAAGAAGAATTTCGCATCGTAGAGCCTCGCCTCTCGGAATTACTTCATGTCCAAAACTTTTTTCGTCCGCCTGACTATCGAACTGGCCGTCGGCATGGTCCAACACCACCCAATGCCTATCTGACAATTCCTGTACATCGCATGCCACGATGGTATCGGAACACCAGAACCAGTGTGCTCAAACGCGTCAATCTCGATACCCATCGCATCGAATACACCAAGAGTGAAGGCTTCTGGGTGCCGGTACGGTTCGTCGCCGTCTGCGCCGCCGGCCACCTGTCCGACTTCCCATGGCAAGCCTATCTGGGGTGCACCTGTCCCGAACCAAAGTTCATCCTGACTGATACTGGAGGCACAGAACTCACCAGCGTGTTCTATAAATGTGAAAACTGTCAAAAACGGAAGACGCTCGTTGGGACCACAATGACTCCTGGAGATGGCGAAACAGGAGTTAACTCCGTGTTTCAGCGCGCACAAATCACGTGCACCGGGGAAAAGCCGTGGCTTGGATTAGACGTATACGAGCCCTGCACCGAAACACCAGTCGCCGCTCTGACCAATCAGCTGAATCTCTACTTTCCAAAAATCGAACGTTCAATTTTTGTACCGGATCTTGAGCTCCCGGTCGATGTCGCACAGGTCATCGAAGACATCGGTGAGAACAACCCCTTGATTTCGGTTTTACAGGCATTTTGGACAGGCAATGAGCGAACCACCGCGATAAATATGTGCACTGAGAACCTAAGAGGACGTGGCATCGACCGGGATCAGAAACTGGTCGAGCGAGCACTGGCGTCCATATTTTCATCCTCAGCCGAGCGAGTCAGATCCGAAATTCAACCGCGCGACCAAGAATCGACCGAACTCACCTTTAAGCGTGTTGAATTCAATGTCCTTCGACGACCCGTTGACGAACCGAATCTCACGGTCATCCCAACACCCGTCTCCGAAAAACTCGGCCCGTGGTTTCAGCAGGTCAAACTCGTCGATCGCTTACGTGAAACGACGGCGTTCTACGGATTCGACCGGCTCAGACTCTCCACGTCCAGACAGGGACTTCCGCAGTCTGCGATGGAACAACTTTTTCTCAATCCACCGCAAAGTCGATTACAGCGATGGCTTCCCGCCTTCGAGGTGTTCGGTGAGGGAATCTATATCGAACTGCGTGATAAGAAAATCAAAGACTGGCAGACCAAATACCACGCCAAACTACAAGAACGATTTCCTGAGCCCTTTATAACCCGGTTAAGCGAGGACGCCCCGGGGATTGAACCGCCACTTGTGCTGGCCGACTGGATCTGGGCGTCACGATTTCTTCTGACGCACAGCCTTGCTCATATCCTCATTAATCAGCTGGTCTTCGAATGCGGCTATAGCACCGCGGCTCTCAAGGAACGTCTGTACGTGTCGGCTGACCCGGACGCGCCGATGGCAGGACTCCTCATTTACACCGCGGATGGTGACTCGGAAGGAACCCTCGGCGGCTTAGTCCGCCTCGGCAAAGCCGAACGACTTCAGGCGGTCGTGGACAAGGCCTTAAATCGCGCATCTTGGTGTTCTGCAGACCCCGTCTGCTCTGAAAGCAACTTTACCAAGGGCGCTCGCCAGGTGAACTATGCCGCTTGTCACGCCTGTCTTCTATTGCCGGAAACCTGCTGCCCGACCATCAACAACGGCCTCGACCGGGCCACGGTCGTCGGTGAACCTGGAAACCGTGCATACGGCTGGATGAGTGAGCTTCTCGCAGAAACATAACCATGTCGTTTCAGTCTTGTGCCGCATATTGCTGAATCATTGCGACACCCTTCGCTGCCTGTTTTCCAGACGGAACCTTATTCCACCCCATGCGACTGTAGCCCAACAACGTAGCCGCAATACCAACCTCCCAGAACTCGAGCCCTTGCTGATTCATTATCGCAAACCACTCCTCAGTGGTCAGCTCCATCACTCGGGCAATATTCTCCCGCTCCTCATCCGACAACGTTCCAGCTTGACCTGATTTCTTTCCAACAGTCGGTAGCTTTTCCCCGTCCTGTAACTGAGTCTCCAGCGTCCCCATTTCAGGCGACAACTGTTGAATCCGGCTCCAGCATTCTTTTTTCTTACACCATTCCGTGACGTTTCTCCCGTCAGCGCTTCTGACCAGCTCTTCATGCACCACAGGCATCCAGTTCGTTAACACGTTTCTGAGGTCGTCTGTTACTGCCTGCGCTGTCCAAATTGCATTGAGATCGATACGCCCCGCCGTTCGGTAGGACACCAACGCGACGGTATACGCGACCGCGTTAGCTCGATAGGCCGGAAATTTATGCTGGCGTGCGATTTTTTCCGCTTCACGATAGATAATCGCTTTTGCCACCACCTCCATATAGTATTCACGGTCCGGTTCCCACTCCGGGGAATGCGCCTTGGCCAGCCTGTCAGTGAAGAGCGTAAAATTCTTCTGGCCGCCCTTTCCGACTTCATCCGGTAACCGGTCCCAAGTGTTTACATACCTGGCAAGCTGGAGTTTGTCGAGCTTCTGTTTAACTGGTGTCTCCTGGTCAAAGGCTCTCCCTCTTGCAGGACTAAGGGCTTTCTCCTTCGCCTTCGCAACCTGATACTGTCCCCGTGACCGTTCGTAAAACCATCTCGTTTTTTCACCCGGACACCAGACGATCTGCGACAGCTTCTCCAGAGCAACGTGATACGGACTATTCGCAGAAAAGTCTGCCTCATTGACAGAATTCTGTTTATTGGCATACCGGCTCACGAGTGGCACGAGAGACGTAATTTGTTCCTTGTCCACGACCGTAATCTTCGCCTGCACGAACACGCGCGACAGATCGGCCTTCTCTTTGTGGAGCTGTCGGACTTTATGAATCGTTGCAACGGTCTGCCCTCCATTGACGACCTGCAGACCAGTTACCCGTCGAAGGCCGGTGCCCCCATCCAGCAGCGTCGTCACATCCATTTCTGACGCCGTCATGCAGAGACCATTGTTATAGGCCATGAACCGTTCCGGTGTCTTCAAAATGGTCTCCTGGATGCCCTGATTGACTTTGCCTTTTAACATCAGAAATGACCGGACATTCAGTTCGAGCAGTCGAGCACCGTACTCGTCATATAGGTCATGCAACAACTGACCAGGAATAATCGACAGGTATACCCGGTAATCAGACGATTCCCGCGGCATCTCGAGACACGCAAGGGTGTTACCAAGCCGTTGCTCTATGTCGATTGTGATCGCCTCATATGGCAACTCTGCAGACTTCGCCCGAAACAGACGTTGCTCGTCCCAGACGTCGACTCGAACATCCAGACCATCTGACTCAGTCGTCACATCGCCAACATCAGCCGCCTGGCCTTCGACCAACACCACCACGTGTAGGCGCTTAGCCACCCCAATCAGCTCATGGAGATAAGCCAGCTCCTCGGAGGCTGACTCAACACTCCGACAAAACTCGTCATCCCTTGCAGCATCAGCCAGCACAACGGCCTCTTTTGCAACCTTTTGAAGCTCGCTGCGCGTCAGACTGAGACGCTCCGCCGACTCTCCAACACGAGTTGTGACAATCTCAAGTTGCTCCTGACTTTCGTCAATCATCCATCCGTTCACCCGCAAATTTCGTCCGCGCGCGCCATATTTCATCTCCAGCCGACAGAGGGTGACATCTCCCAATTCACCCAGTTCCTGCAAATCCCCAGAGACCACATCCGTGAAGGCCTGTTCTCGTAAAGCCTTTTGACTCGGGCTGACCACGGCTTCATCGGTATCAGGATTCCCGATCTCGTCACTTACTCTGGCGTCCAGCTGTTCCACAAACGTTGCAAAGTCATGTTGTGGTGACATCGTCATTCCCCTCTAGAAAATCCCCGTCCGGCATGTTTCCCCGTGACTCATCTTATTACCTGAGACTTTAGTCCGAACGTCCGTTTTTGAGACAACCTTTCTTCCCACTGGTTGCCTTCGATCTTGCACGACATACCGCACCTAGACGGGCATCAATCCACGTACATGTCAATTTGTCCGTAACGCAACAGAATACGCAGCTCAGTCCAGAGACGAAGGAGTCGATGACTCGGCGATTTGGCCGGTCTGATGGCAGGAGAGATAGGAAAAACGTCTTGCGACGGTTATTACCCGTTTGACTTACTGTCGTGTTGTGTGACGCCCGCCTGAGATCACGCCTGATAATCGCTGTCCTTGAATCCAACGTTTCAGCCGGTCCGCGACAACGTCGAGACGCTGCTCAGGCACTCCGCGTACCGCACACTCCCACACGGTCATGGTTCTCCATCCAAGCGTGCGTAATTGCTTGAGTGTCCGGATATCGACGAACCGATTACGGTTGATCTTGTGCCGCCAGAACGTAGGGTTGGATTTCGGCCATTTAAACAGATGGCACTCATGCCCATGCCAGAAACAGCCATGGACAAAGACCACCGCGTTATAGCGTCTGAAGACGAGATCCGGTTTACCTGGTAACGATGATACGTGCAGTGAATATCGCAGCCCACGGGCGAACAGACGTTTACGAACCAGTAGTTCTGGCTTGGTATTGCGGCCCTTAATCGCTGACATCATGCGGCTTCGTACCGTCGGCGTGACGATGTCAGTCATGCTGTTGTGAGAATTAGCTTCTCGAGAGTGGCAACTTCGGTTGGTCGATCGCGTCGCGCAACTTGGGCCACATGTATTTGGCAATAGCCTTAACCACCGGCACAGCCACGGCATTACCGAACTGTTTATAGGCTTGGGTATCTGACACCGGAATCACGAAGTCTTCCTCGAATCCCATCAGACGCGCGCATTCCCGAGGCGTTAATCGACGAGGACGTTTTTTTCCGCCACGGTCGATGAGAATTTCAGATCCATCTTTGTAATATCTGGCAGAGAGGGTTCTCGCTGTCTGGTCAGGGGTGAACTTGCCGTACCCAAATCCGTTGCCAAGTGCCCGATGTTTCTTGGCGTAGTTCTGGAGGTACGTCCAAAGATGGTTCGTCAGGCGATATTTCTTAAGATTGACTGTTTTGCGTTCATCGTCATTGGTATACGGTTCTTCCGGCGGTTCTCTGCCATCTTCCGAGTGAAGAATGGTGGCAAGCGTTGGTCCCCGGTCGGGAGGTTTGATAGGCATACTCTCAAAATCGAAATCATTCGCCTCTCGAAATCCAACCATGAATATCCGCTCTCGATTTTGAGGCAACCAACCTTTCGCGTTAATAACCCGGGTGTGTAGCTGATACCCAAGTTCTTCAGTCAGGACTCGTTTAATGACCCTGAACGTGTTACCACGATCGTGTGACTGTAAGTTCTTGACGTTTTCAAGAATGAACGCCGCCGGTTTTTTTACTTTGATAATGTCCCGAATGCGAAAGAACAGGTTGCCCTGGTCTTCACACTCAAAACCGTGAGGAACCCCAAGGGCGTTCTTCTTTGAGACGCCAGCAACGGAAAACGGCTGACAGGGAAATCCAGCTGCTAGCAGGTGGTGATGAGGTATTCCGTGCTTCGGCTCAACCTCATTAATATCATGGTCAAAAGAATGTCCGGCCCTTTCAGAAAAGTTTCTCCGATAGGTCTCTTTCGCAAATCTGTCTCGCTCACATGAGTAGACGCAGTGTCCGCCAATGGCTTCGAGACCGAGTCGCATCCCCCCGATACCGGCAAATAGATCAATAAACGTAAAGAGTGACTTCTTTCGTACCGGGCGTTTTTTCTGATCCCGAATAGATAATTGTTTGAGTTGATCGAGGTGCGCTCGTCGGGGTGTTGCTTTACCATGTCTCCATCGAAAGACCGTCGACCGACTGACGCCAAGCTCCGTTGCGAGTTGCGAATCAGTGTAAAAAGGAAGGCCTTGAATTACCGGTGATATTGTCGTCGCGTTGCGCACGATATGGGGAATAATTGTTGCACTTTAGATCTCTGTCGTCAACTACGGTTTGTCTATGAGCCACTTAAGTAGCCACCTCCAGAATTATTTGTTTTGTTTGCGATTGAAACTCTCCTAATTTCTTCACTTGGCAGCGTACTTTTAATGAGTTACAAGTAACTGCACCGAGAACTTTGGTAAAACGACATGTCAACTATTCATACGCCGGCCATGCTGAACTATTTGTCGCGTAGTATGAGCAGCTTAAACCAGAACAAGCTCAACGGCATGTTGGCCGAGATTGACTTTAGGGAATATCTCGACACTATCGGTTTTGGAAGCCGCGTATGTCAGGGAGGGTGGATTGCTCGGCGTGTGCGCGACAATAAATTCGCAAGCGACCACGTTGCCTTGTTTCCAGAGACAATTTACCCAAACGAATCGTACCCTGAGGCAAGAAACGTTCCTCAACCAGATCACGGTTTGCACACAGTTGCTGCCAAATTTCATGAGATTGGTGTGCATGCGTTTTATTGCGCAGCAGAAGTCCACCAAAAAGACGACCCGGCATCGGTTCGTTGGCGCTCCATGCAAATCTGACTTCCGACGCAACAGTCGTGGTGTTCGTTTCCAGACTCATTAGCCAGCAGATTTCATGGGCGAAATAGGCGGCATCAATGGCTTAAATACAAGACCGATACCACGCTTATTCCAGCTGAAGCTGTGGGCGAAGAATTTTCAAAAGAGCATCTACGAGTGACATTTCAGGACCGATTCATTTCAGAGCTGGTAGACATTGACGGCATCTTTTGGGGGGAGCGGTATACCTACCCAATTGAAATTAAGGAAAAGACTCAGGCTCAGAGTCCGAACCTCGGCAGCTACTTCGGTTTGGATCTTGGACCATTCGTCAAACTGGCTTTCTATGCTGCTAGGCGGGGAAATCTCAGGTCTCTTTTTATTGTTCGTGAGATTGATACGGTGGAGGACAGAAATCTCGTTAACTGGTGGTATATCACCTTTGAGGATCTTGCGAGCTTCGCGTCGTGGCAACCGATGAGTGGCGGAACCAGTATGACGGGAGGGTCAAGTACGGTTGTCCAAATTCCGAAAGAGCGATTCTCATCTCTCAACAATGAGAATCTGTCGAAGCTCTAGGACGAAGTTGTTCTATTCACGATCAAGGATGGTACCGAGGGCGGGGATCGAACCCGCACGGGGCGTTAACCCCACAGGATTTTAAGTCCCTGCCCCGCTCCTCCCCTATTGTCCCATTTCCTGTGACTTCTTGTGTTTTCATAGGGATAGCGCGACAGGAAAAACATGAGGAGTGCGCTCAGACACGAGGAACACCGTCCTCATAGGGACAGTTTAGGGACAGTCACGCCAAGCTTACCAAACGCCCTCCCTAATGATCCACGACTTGGCCTCATCGAGTGAATCAAACCACTCAGACTCGTCTCCCTCCACACAGGAGACTTTAAACGCTTCTTCTTTATACGTGTAGATAACCGTTACATATCCCTCCGCACTCTCATGGGTCTCAAATACCTCTAAATCATCCTCGTCAATATCGATCATTGGTAACCTCCTAGGCGGGTAAAGCACCCTACAGTTCGATCAGTGACGAATTTCTCGATTTTCGCTCCAGGCCATTCTATTTGTTCCTCGTTCTAAATATCGGCTTTGGTGATGGACGAGGCGCTGGAGGGCTGACTGTCAGCAGATACCTCCCCTTATCCTCGGAGAGAATCGGCGTCGTGTATTGGGAGAACATCGTTACTTCTTGTATTAAATGTAATGGTTTGTCTTTACGCATACTGGCATACATCTCATCACGCTGACTCTTGTCATCAAAAAACAATGTTGTCATTCCTATTCTCCCCCTCGCTCACCAATTAACTTGTCGAGTCCTGAAAACGGTTCACCGCTCACCTCAAACGACGTGTAGAACTTGCCATCGTGTTCAACATTGGTAAACGCCTTGTTGGGACGCCGAACTTGAATCAGCTCAATAAACTCCTGCCGCTCCTTCTCTGTTTCAAACCACTCGGTTACCATCATTGTTCGCCTCCGTCACTAGTTGTTGAGTGCTGGTAACGACGCCATTCTTTCCTTCGGATTCAAGACACGGTGTCGATTCGGTCTGACGTTTGCCCTGATCCTGGAGACACCACGGGCACTCATGGACGCATGAAATCTCCTCGCGGATGCGACGTATTACGTTGAAACAATGAGCAATGGCGCGATCGTCGCGCCGGATCCTGGCGCCGTGCTGCGTCGTAGTGTTCCCTCGAGAGGCGAGGGCAAGAAGCGTCAGACGACGGTGCCAGCAGTGAAAAACAACGCTCGATCCGTCCGAAATATCTGTCGAATGTCGGTCAGAATTCGCGCCTTGTTACAAGAAGAATTATACCTCAGAATGGGTTGGTTTCACAGAAAAAAACGGTCCAGATGTTTCATTGTAAGTATCTGATTGTAAATGACTTATGAGACTCAAGCAATGGCAATCTTTAACTGGAAAATGACTCGCCGTAAAAGGCTGAAAAATGCTCAAATCGAGTATGACATGAACAGTGGAACCATGACATGCGAACACCTGTAATGCGTCTTGATCGGCCTATTCTGGCGACACGTGATTCGGACTACAGCACGACCAGGGTGATGCCGCGATTTCGCCTGTCCGTTCGGAGGTGCTCCTCCATTTGTGGAAACTGAGATCGTAGTCGTCGACCAGTGTCCGAATGCGGGTAGTCCTCGCCATTTACGTAATACTGGATGGTTCCATTACCTCGGGCTGTTTCAAGTTCTTGCCGAACCGCCAACTTGATGGCACCGCCCGTGCCGGATGATCCGTAGCCGTGGATGCATCTGACGACCTTGGTTCTCTGCATCCGAGCGTCATACAGTTTTCGGGTCAGACGATCGAGAGCCTCGTCGACTAGTGGGCGTCCTTCTTCCAGGTTGATGGTGATTACTATGGAACGGACCCGCCCGGTATGCACGATGGAACGGGCCGACTGTGGTCGCTCGCAGTATGGACACTGCCGTGCGGACGACTCAATTTCATTGCCGCATACCGTGCAGATTTTCATGGCGCTGATTGACTTGGTGGCTAAACATCCAGGCTCACGATTGAATATGCGATAACCGTGTGTCAGGACACTCCTAGCCTATCTTCTCTCCAGAGGACGGTTCAACGGAGATTAACCCACAACCCCATTCGATAGATATGTCGAGCTTGTGCGGCAGACAGTGACCTACCCTGTCACGCTCACAGGTTACGCTGTCTGTTGTCGCAAACTGGTAAGGAGGTTCCTATGGGAACAACTACGAAGAACAACACGAAATACGTCTCTTTTTTACTCGACGAAACCGGGTCGATGCAGGAGATCAAGCGGGACACAATGGGAGGTTTCAATGAGTACGTTGAGACACTCAAAAAAGGTGGAGGCAATATTGCCTTTAGTCTGATGAGTTTTAACAGTAACGAGACGAAGTCGCGATATGTAGCCGAACCCATCGAAAAGGTAGCTTCCCTCACGGACGATAACTATCGACCGGCGGCCATGACCCCGCTCATCGACGCGTCGGTCAAGATCATCAAAGCCACTGCCAAGGCTGTAAAGAAACGCAGCGATGAACCTTTAGTCCTTGTCGTCATACAAACCGATGGATACGAAAATGTCTCGGAAAAATACACGGCCGCCGATCTCGCTAAGCTCGTTAAGGAGAAAACAGAGAAGGGCTGGCAGTTCGTATTTCTCGGGGCTGGACTCGACGCCTTCGACGCCGCACGTAGTGCCGGCTTTCGGATCGATCGGCACAAGATGGTCCAATACGATCGGGGCCACTCAGCGGCTGTATTCCGCGAGACAGCGCGCAACAGTGTGGAATTTCTCAAATCACAGCAATCCGATTCGCTGAACTATTCTCCGTCGCAACGTGCCAAGGTGCGTGACAAACGGACGACGTAGCTGTCAAGGAGAATGGTGGTACCGAGAGCGAAGCAGAAGAAGGACAACTTGGACAGTTTGACTGCTTATACGAAGAAACTCTCCCGTGTCTTGTGGGGGTTCTGAAAATTTCTGGCGATGGCCTGGATTAGTTCCCTCTTAGTGAAATTTTTCACCGATCGATGACACTCACCCTGTTCCTTGAGGGGGCGGGGGTAAGAGGGTGTCTAAGAGATACCGATAACACCACCCACGAAACTGAGGGAGTCAGTCGCGCGGGTGCGCTTCGTTCCATTCGCGGGCAAGGCGTTGGGCTTCGGCAAGCTGGTCTGAATTCAATCTATCCGCCATTATGTCGCGGTATTGGGTCGCTTGATTCTGATGCGCACCCGTTGAATGTGACTCAGCGAGATTGAACCACATGTGAGCGGTTACATCATCCTGTGGGACACCACGGCCGCTGGCGTGCATGGCGCCGAGGTTGAACTGTGCCTCGGCATCTCCCTGTTCCGCCGCGAGTCGATACCACCGCACGGCTTCCGCTTCATCCTGCGGCACACCATGGCCATTGGCATAGCTGATACCAAGGCTGAGCTGTGCTTCGGCAAATCCCTGTTCCGCCGCGAGTCGATACCACCGCACGGCTTCCGTTTCATCCTGCGGCACGCCACGACCAGTCTCATACATGATGCCGAGGTTGTACTGCGCGTCGCTGGCCCCCTGGTCAGCTGCCAACCGAAACCACCGCACGGCTGCCACATCATCCTGCGGCACGCCACGACCAGACGCATACATAGCCCCGAGGTTGTTCTGCGCCTGGGCAAGCCCCTGGTCAGCTGCTATCTGCGCCTGGGCAAACCCTTGATCAGCTGCCAACCGAAACCACCGCTCGGCTGCCACATTATCCTGCGGCACGCCACGACCAGACGCATACATCAAACCGAGATTGACCTGCGCTCCGGCATCTCCCTGCTCAGCCGCCAACCGATACCACCGCACGGCTTCCGCTTCATCCTGCGGCTCGCCACGACCAGTCTCATACATGATGCCGAGGTTGTACTGCGCCTGGACATCCCCTTGCTCGGCCTTCGCCCGCAGTTCGTCGTTGGATCCCGGCTGCGCGGACAGTGGCACATTCAACGCCAGCAGCAGTACGACCGGCAAAAGCTGTGCAATCCGTCGTGTCATGACAGTCCTAGCCTACCTCTCTCCAGAAGAATGGCGACACTATTTATCAGGGTCTTCACTGAGCGATTTAGTCTTCGTACCATCCATCACTATGAATTCTAGAGAGTTCGTCACTATCACTGTCTAGGTCAGCCTGTATTTGATGTGCTTCGGCCGAGTCATCTATCGCACTCTCCGTGTAATTACTGAGATTCTCTTCTAGCGCCGCCGCATGCAACCGGTCGAGTGGTTCATTAAACTGGTC
>Ga0310344_10000945_pt1 | contig 22476 bp, 21 predicted proteins | sample HC15DNA20200_MG_FD_203801 | JGI IMG/M metagenome (GOLD analysis project Ga0310344, IMG submission 203801) | Marine microbial communities from station ALOHA, North Pacific Subtropical Gyre - HC15-DNA-20-200_MG | ecosystem: Environmental > Aquatic > Marine > Oceanic | place: Pacific Ocean: North... | reverse complement strand
ACTCAACTCAATAAGCAAATTCGTCAACGATTACGTCTCTGAGGGAAAACTTTCCGGTGTTTCCACTATGATCGCCCGACATGGACAGATAATTTCCTCCGAGCAACACGGTATGGCTGATATCGCCACCCAAAAACCTATCAAAGAAGACACAATATTTAGAATCTACTCAATGACAAAGCCTATAACCAGTGTCGCCATCATGATGCTCTATGAAAAAGGCAAATTTGCACTAGATGACCCTGTTGGGCGTTTTATTCCGGAATTGAGTTCACTGAAGGTTTTCGAACGCATGAGTGAGAGGGGCATTAGACTAAAAGATCAAAAAACTCCTATCACAATTAGGCATCTACTGTCTCATACTTCCGGATTAAGTTATGGCCACCATCAAGACTCTCCCGTTGATGAAATGTATCGTAACGCAAATATCACAGACCCGGATACCAACCTCAAAACGATGATAGAAAAAATCAGTAAAATACCCCTAGTTAACCATCCGGGAACCAAATGGCGGTACAGTAATGCGACCGACGTTTTGGGCTATCTTATCGAAATCCTGTCTGGTACATCTTTTGACACATTCCTAAGACAGAATATCTTCAAGCCGCTAAATATGCTTGATACCGATTTTTACATATCGAAGGAGAAAATTGACAGGCTTGCAACCGTTTATTCACCTGGTATAAACGGTACATTGCAACCATTGGAGAGTGATTACGTGCAAAAATTTGCTAGACCGCACACCTTATATTCCGGGGGAGGCGGCCTTACCTCAACAATAGCAGATTATATGAAATTCTCTCAGATGCTTCTGGATGGTGGTGAACATAAAGGAGTCAGGCTTCTCTCCCCTAAAACCATTCAACTTATGACGCTCGACCAACTAACGGACGACTTGAAACCCTTCGCCGTAAGCGAAGGGATGTCTGCCGAAACCAAGGGTTGTGGATTTGGGTTAGGATTTAGAATAATTACCGATCTAGCGCATCACGGAGTAATTGGTTCTGAAGGAATATACTCATGGGGCGGGGCCGCAAGCACCATATTCTGGAATGATCCAAGAGAAGACCTCACTGCTATTTTAATGACACAAATGATGCCAAGCAGCGCTTATCCAATACGTAGACAGTTTCAAATCGCGGTCTATCAGGCTCTTATGAATTAATCTCATTACATCGGAATTACTAAAACATAAACTGAGGACAACTTTTACCAGCATCTCTTCGGGAGCAATACCCCTAAAGCTGGAGACAATTCTCAGTTATTCAGCCTTGCCAATTCTAAAAACAGTAGCTCCACATACTGAGCATTTCCCGCGCGTAGCCGGTCTGCCGTTTTTTAAAGTGACCTGCTCAACTGACTCAATTTCACGATGGTCACGACACTTTAAGCAATAGGCTTCCATTAATATACCTCCATCAATAACTGAATCAACATCCCGTCAAAAGCAGCTAATCTACACTAACTGTGTTCAACAGGACCAATAGTAACCTTGATATTATATGGGCAGCTCATAATGACGAACAACCCCTTTATGAGACGTGGTTCTCATATCAATAACTTGTACACATCTACCAAAGTTCAATAGAAGAAAGGAGTGTCTCATGACACTGGAAGGAAAAGGGGCATTGGTTACCGGAGCAGGACAAGGCATTGGACGTGCAATCGCTATGAATCTAGCCCGTCAGGGAGCAGATTTAGCTGTGGTCGATATAAACCAGAATAATCTATATGAGGTCTCCTCAGAAATAAAAAAACTAGGTCGACGATGTCTTCCTGTCGTAGCTGACATATCCAATATTCCACAAATAATTGACTTGATCGCCAGCACAACCTCATTTTTGGGGAAACTTGATATAGCAGTAAACAATGCCGCGACAACCTCGCATATTGATTTCCTCGATATTTCCGAAGACGATTGGGAAAAAATGACTCACATAAACGGGAAGGGAACCTTTTTTTGTATGCAAAAAGAGGCAGCACAAATGATAGTACAAGGCCATGGCGGACGCATAATCAATATAGCCTCAGTTGCGGGCAGGGGTTATCCTAAGACTTCAAACGCTGCGTATGCAGCTACCAAGGGATCTGTCATAGCCATGACTTACATCGGCTCACAATTACTTGGTAAACACGGCATCAACGTCAATGCAATATGCCCCGGCATGACAAAGACTGGCATGCTTGAAGGCATCATATCAAAGCGCTCTATCGGAGATAATCAAACACCCGATCAAGTAGAAAACGATATGGCCAAGCATATACCAATCGGGCGTATCAATACCCCGGACGATATAGCCCACCTAGCAACATTTCTGGCAGGCCCCGGAGCACGTAATATAACTGGACAAGCTCTTAATGTGGATGGAGGCTTGATCAATTCATAGTTGCAGTCTCGCATATTGAAAACCTCTAAATATGTTTGACACCGAGCACAGCCTCCACTAAACTCCTTCTCGGTCATGGTAATTTAAAACTTTGCAGCCTATTCCCATCTACGATCTGCAATTTGAAAGAAACTATCACGTGGCTTACGCCTCTATCAGGAAAGAAGTGCAGAGACGCCTAGCAGAACCTTTAAACTAACGATTTACGAGGAACTATTATGCCAAAAAAACCCAATATTCTCCTTATACTCGCTGATGACATGGGATATGCCGACCTAGGATGTTATGGCTCTGAGATAAGAACTTCCAACCTAGACGAACTTGCCGAAACAGGTCTGAGATTCACCCAAATGTACAACTCCGCAAGATGCTGTCCTTCCAGAGCAGCCTTGCTTACGGGACTGAATCCTCATCAAGCAGGCGTAGGACACATGATTGACTCCTTAGGACCTCCCTCATACCAAGGTTATCTTAACGAAAACTGCGTGACAATCGCAGAGGTTCTAAAAAGCTCTGGTTATAAAACTTATATGTCTGGCAAGTGGCATGTGGGCGGACGATATAACGTAGCTGATAGTAAAAATTGGGGGGAACTAAAAGGCGACCCAGAGCATCCAATTCCCACTCAACGAGGCTTTGACAGATTCTATGGAATAGTGGCCGGCAGCGCCAACTATTTTTTCCCCAGAATGCTCATGGAAGACGACAATTTCCTGGAACTTGATCCGTCCGGCTATTACTTTACCGACGCAATCACGGATAACGCACTAAAGATGTTACAGGAAAACGCTAACGAAGACGCTCCTTTCTTCTTACATGTTACATACACTGCCCCTCACTGGCCTCTACACGCTCATGAAGAGGACATAGCAAGGTATGAAGGCAAATACTTGAAAGGCTGGGACACGTTGCGAACAAACAGGCACGAGGAACTAAAGGGCCTTGGTATACTTGATTCAAAATGGCCTATTTCACCTCGCGATGCATCCTCGCACAACTGGGGAGATGAGCCTAACAAAGACTGGGAAGATCTCAAAATGGCTACCTACGCGGCCATGATAGATAGGATGGATCAAGGAATAGGCCAAATACTCGAAAAAATACGAAGTCTCGGTGAAGAAGACAACACCCTCATCATATTCCTGTCTGACAACGGAGGTTGTGCGGAATTTATGGCTGAAGACTCAAACACGCCTCAGCCACGCCAGTATGGAACCCCTAATCCAGACGGTACGCCTGTAACGATTGGCAACATCCCAGGACTCCGTCCAGGTCCTGGAAACACTTTCATGACTTATGATCTACCATGGGCAAACGCTAGCAACACTCCTTTCAGATTATTTAAACGCTGGACCCACGAAGGCGGTATTTCAACACCTATGATAGTCTCCTGGCCTGAAAAACTTAAAACCTCAGGCCTGATTCACGAACCCACTCATATAACAGATATAGCTGCTACCTGCTTTGAAGCTGCTGGCGCACTTTATCCGTCACAAAAAGATGGGTTCGAAATCTTGCCGTTGGAAGGACAAAGTTTCCTGTCGGCTATTGAAAACGGCCAATGGAAACGAAATGCTCCCATATTTTGGGAGCACGAGGGAAGTCGTGCCGTTCGTTATGACAGCTGGAAGCTAGTGGCAGAGGTAGACGGCACCTGGGAACTTTACGATATGAACGCTGATAGGACTGAGCTTAATGATCTGATAGATACGAACCCTGAAAAAGCAGTTAGACTAACCTCTCTATATAATGAATGGGCGAGTAGATGCGGCGTTTTACCATGGCCATTGTCACCTGCAGCACGTTTTATGAATCAGGAGAAGCCACACAATCACACAATAACCTGAATAAGCTATATATCCAAGTATAGAGGTAAATAAATGACATTTAATTTACTGTTGCTAGAAGAGGGGTCCAATCAAACACCAGGGTTGATTGAATCTTGGATACCGTCTCTAACCGACCGGGTCCCTGACGTCCGAGTTTTCTATGCTACCAGCGTGGGTGAAGCTATGGAAATGATCGGCGAGTGCGATGCAGCGTTCGGAACCATAGTTCCTGAGCTGTTAAGCAGGGCGAAACATCTAAAATGGATTGCGTCACCACAAGCGGGTCCAAAAGCTGGTTATTACTATAGGGAATTAATAGATAGCAATGTCATAGTCACAAACACTCGAGAGATCTATAACGAGCATATAAGTCAACACATAATGATGATGATACTTTCATTCTCTAAGGGATTGCACCACTATGTTCATAATCAGATAGATCACATATGGGAAAAAGATTATTCACCTGTCTATCTTCCGGAGTCTACCGTTCTAATTGTTGGTGTCGGTGGCATCGGTACTGAAACAGCTCGACTATGTAGTGAATTTGGCATGACCGTTATCGGATTAGACCCGCGTCTAGTTCATCCACCTTCTGGAGTACAGAAACTTCATAAGCCTGAACATTTAGATTCTCTGCTCCCAGACGCGGACTTCGTCGTAGTGACAGTTCCAGAGACTCCAAGTACGCAGAAATTTTTCGATATCGAAAAATTTCGACTTATGAAAAATACCGCTTTTTTTATCAACATAGGAAGAGGAGCAACGGTAGTACTTAATGATTTAGCCAAGGCACTCAATGAAAATGAGCTGCGCGGAGCCGGACTAGATGTTTATGAAATCGAGCCTTTACCTCCAGAGCACGCATTATGGGACATTGATAACGTGATCCTCACCCCACACTGTGCTGCAGCTGGGCCCTATCTTGATGACAGAAGAACGGAACTGTTCTTAGATAATTGTGAAAGATTCGACAAAAATCTGGAACTGCGAAACATAGTAGATAAAGCAAACTGGTTCTGATATTTCCATAGGATCAATCCCATCTACATACGAACCACCATTTGGAGTTCTTTAGAAGGCTTCATCAAAGACTCAAAGGCTCCTTGAATATCCGCTAACGGTAAGAAATTAGCATCAGATAACATATGGTCGACTGATACTTTGCCTGACCGAATCAATTCCAAGGCCACGCGCCAATCTTCTGGAGCAGTGCCGAACGACGCCTGCATTTTGACCTCACGAGCCATCCAATTGGGGGTAACCAAAGGAGTAGGCTCCCATGCTATTGCTACCAGCACTACCTGTCCATCTCTAGATACAATGTTTAGTGCTTGATCTAATGTAGACGGATTGGGCACTGCCGCGCATTCAAATACAATATCTGGACCTCTGCCTCCAGTTAGTTCCACAATTTGTTTCTCAATATCCTCCGTTTTCGGATCAAAGACTACGTCAGCACCCAGCTTTCTCGCTGCTTCTGCACGCCCCGCTGCAGGTTCCGACACAAATACCTTTGTGGCCCCCGCAGCTCTCGCGGTCTGCATACATAATAGTCCTATAGGTCCGGCTCCCATAACGAGTACATAATCACCCAGTTTTATCTGAGATAACCTAACCGCATGAATCGTAACAGCACATGGCTCCGTTAAAGCCGCTTCTTCATCCGACACTCCATCAGGGATGAGTATTGGTTCCCATTCATCCAACAAAACATATTCAGCATACCCCCGCTTCTTTATATTACTCATACCCATTGTGCGATAATTAAACCGAGGATTCGAACGTGCTCCAACTGAGGCATTTACAGCCCCTGGAGGAGGTGCCCCACCGCCGCCAACAACACGGTCACCTACCTTCCATCCAGTAACCCCTTCACCTATTTCAGAAACGACCCCACAAAACTCGTGCCCCATAACTGCACCTGGAGGCGCCACGTCATACATGAACGCATGCACATCAGTACCACATATGGCACTGTATCGAGTCTTTACAACAACTTCTCCACGTCCGGCCGTCGGAGTCGGAACCTCTTCAACCTCTAAACGTTGTTCTCCTTTGTAGACGGCAGCTTTCATGATATCTCCTAATTTCAACGATCAGATATTCTGCACTACGCAAAGAACATTATATACCTCTTTCAATAAATAGATATACGTCACGAAAAAAAATGCGGGCCTCTAAAGGCCCGCATTCTAAACTCTTTGTATCCCCAAGATTAATCGTCAGCTACCCCATTACTCTTCAGAAAATCAATGGCGAGCTGCACATTTGTAATACCTTCGGCATCTTCATCAGAAATCTCAACTGCGTTGTCGTCAGTACTAAATTCCTCTTCGAACGCCATAATTAATTCCACTAAATCAAGAGAGTCAGCATTAAGATCATCTGTAAATGACGCGTCTGGTAAAACCTCGGATTTATCCACCCCAAGCTTATCGGCCACCACATCTTGCACACGTTCCAGTAAAGTTGACAATTTAAATACCTCCAGTAGGTCAATTAACAAATATTTATTTCTGTCCTAAGAGCGTGAAGCATTATAGAATGACTCCGGCAAAGGCGCAAGACAACTGACGGTAAGCATTTAGTTACTTTCTTACTATTTCGACATCTAAGAGTGATGCTAATAAGTAAATAAAAGAAAAAATACCCTAACTGGCAGATGCAGAAGTGGACTCCTGTATTTGAATTTTCATTTCCATAACTGATCCTAGCACTCCGTTGATGAATTTAGGAGAACTGTCAGAACCATACGACTTGGCCATCTCTACAGCTTCGTTGATTGCTGCCTTTGGAGGTATATCATCATCCAATAACAACTCATAAATGGCAATTCTCAGAATGTTCCTGTCTATTATTGCCATTTGCTCTATAGGCCACGTCGGGGCAAGAGAAGCTATAACTCGCTCAACCTCTTCCCATTCTTCTAAAATTCCCAGTGTCAGTGATCTTGCAAATTGTTCAGATACAGAAGGCAATTCTAAATCTCTGACATGTCGATCAAATATTTCATAGGCTCTATGGTCAGCTGAATCCATTTCATAGAGAACTTGCATGACCACCACTCTCGCTCGATATCTATATCCTCTTATTCTTGCGCGATCATTCATAAGAGACTCCCATCTACCTGATTTTAGGAAGATTTATTTTCTTAATTAACTTCCCTGAACAGACCGCGACTTCCTTGGCAATTCCCTGCTGATGACAAACTATAGATTAATCCGAAGTCAAATTAAGTATACCTGCCATGTCACTTACGGCCTTAACATTGGCATCCCTAGAGATGCGCTTCACCATACCAGAAAGCGCTTTACCAGGGCCTATTTCTATAAACTCCGTTATTCCTTCATCTATCATATAATCCACGGTTCGTTTCCACTGTACACAACTGCACACTTGCGAGATCAATTCTGCCTTGACTTCGGATATACTGGCCAACGGGATGGCAGTGCAATTGGCAATCACGGGGATGTTTGGGTCATGAAATTCGGTGTCATTTATAGTTCCTGCAAGATCAGCCACGGCTGGCTCCATAAGCCCTGAGTGAAATGCGCCGCCAACGTTCAGAGGGATCGCTTTCCTTGCACCGTTCTCCAATGCCAGGTCACAAGCGCTGGCAACTCCTGATACTTCACCACTAATCACTACCTGTTCAGCGGTATTGATATTAGATATAAAAATACCGGTTTCCCTTACTATATCCTCTATGACACTCTCATCGAGTCCTAGAATCGCTGCCATAGTCCCTGGATTTTTGTCGCATGCCTCTTGCATCAGCTCTCCTCTGCGTTGTACAAGTATGGCGGCATCTCCAATGTCCAGTACACCTGCAACAGCCAGTGCCGTATATTCTCCTAGGCTATGTCCCGCCGTCATAACTGGGCGGGGCATAGCCTCCGGACCCAGCGTTTCTTCCATAGCCTTTACACAAGCTAGGCTCACAGCCAATATTCCAGGTTGGGCATTGATAGTTTGTCGGAGCACATCTTCAGGCCCATTAAACATTACATCGGTCAGTGATCTGCCGAGGGCATAATCTATCTGCTGGAATACTAATTTAGCTGCAGGAGATTCATCAAATAATTGTTGCCCCATCCCGACTGATTGAGCACCTTGTCCTGGGAACAAAAAAGCTGCTTCCTGACCATCGGCTCTAGCTATAAAAGTAATAGACATTACACGCTCCTGGAAAATACTTTGGATACTACAAGACTTCCAGAAGACTAATTTTCCGTCTCCGTCACAACAACTTCTCTGCCATTGTAGTATCCGCAGGAGGAGCAAACCCTATGTGGTAATTTTGCACTCTGGCATTGAGGGCAATTCGCCAATGTCTTAGCCGTCAGACCAAAATGCGCAGACCGACCGCCTTTTCGACCCTTGGAATGTTTTTTCTTAGGTAGTGGAGGCATATCTTTCCCTTTAATTTAATTCAGATTTACATTTTTCAAATCTATTTTACAAGAGATCAGCTTACCGCCCACGATCTTCCCACTCAGCAGTAAGTCTCTCAAGATCACCCCAACGTGGATCTCTCATTTCCGCGTCGCAGCAGCAGGCATTTTCGTTTAGATTAATGCCGCATGTCAAGCAAATTCCCTTACAGCTTGTATCACAAATCGGCTTCATGGGAGAGTTTAAGTCTAAATATTGCCGAATTGCGTCCTCTATACTTAGTATATTGTTTTGATCAATTAAGAAACCTTCATTTGGTACATCATCGTTATCAAGAGGAGAGGCAGTCTCAATATCAATTACAGGCTTAAATTCCTCCTCAATACCTATGTCAATGGTATTATTGATATATATCAGGCAGCGGCTGCAAATATCTGGCACCTGTGCCTCTAGCGTAGCGCTTAGCCAAATTCCCCTATCAGTTCTCAAGAGTCTTGCCCTTCCTGCGACTCTTAACTTTTGTCCGCATCCCTCAGAAATGTGTCTAATATCGTCTATATATTCTTCAACATCATACTCGCGTATATAACCCATGCCCTCTTTAAGTATTTGTGCAACGTTATATTCCATAACAATTCCTTAACTTGAAATAACATAGTCTTCTAGTCTACTTAAAAGAAATCCGAATTTTCATCTCAAGGCACAAATATATCTCTGCCTGCTAAAACTATGATACAAATAACATCACGGACTCCTTTCACTATATACTACTCCACTACGGGTTATGCGATAGGGGAGGCAAGTAAAGATGAGCTCACAAGAAAAAGAATACGACGTAGTCGTTGTTGGTGCCGGAAACGCCGCTCTTTGCGCAGCACTAGCAGCCTCAGACGGAGGAGCATCGGTACTCATCTTAGAGAAAGCGCCCGAGTATCTTAGGGGAGGAAATTCGTTTTTCTCTGGCGGACTTTTTCGCTTCGCATACGATAACTCCGAAGATATTTCCAGCCTTGTACCAGACGTTACTCCCGAAGAATTCACAGGAATAGACGTCGGTAGCTACCCACAAAACCTTTTTTATGACGATCTTTTACGAGTTACGGAGGGAATGGCGAATTCCGAATTGGCGCAGGTTTTAGTTGCCCAGTCTTATCCAACAATGAAATGGCTCCAAGAACAAGGGGTCCGCTGGATTCTCGCATACGGACGCCAAGCATTCAGACATGAAGGCAAACTCAGATTTTGGGGTGGACTTATATTGGAGGCAGTAGGCGCCGGCAAGGGTTTAGTAGATCAAGAATTCGATATAGCCAGATTGAAGGGAATTGACATACGTTACTCAACAAAAGCAACTAAGCTTTTTTTGAATGCCACTGGTGAAATATCAAAAATTCAGGTAAAAGGACCTGAGGGTTTTAGTTATTTACATCCAAAAGCGGTGATTTTAGCCAGTGGAGGATTCGAGGCAAATGCAGAGATGCGTACAAGATATCTTGGACCCGGCTGGGAAATGGCAAAAGTGCGCGGTACAGAATTCAATACCGGAGACAGCATACGTATGGCTTTGGATATTGGGGCCCAATCTTTCGGACATTGGAGTGGTTGCCACTCGGTCGCCTGGGACTTAAATGCACCTCCTACAGGCGATAGGGCCATAGCTGACCTTTTCCAAAAACATTCTTATCCCTTTGGACTCATCGTAAACGTGGAAGGCAATAGATTCGTCGACGAAGGAGCAGATCTACGAAATTTCACTTATGCAAAATATGGAAAAGAAATTCTAAACCAACCACAGCGAGTCGCATTTCAAATATTTGACCAGAAGACAAAACATCTCCTAAGGGACGAGTATTTTATATCTCAAGCATCAGTTGTTGAATCCAATGACATCAGTGAACTTGCCTCTGGTCTTGGCATAGATCCTGACAGTTTGGAAAGTACCATATCGGAATTTAACTCAAGTGTTCAAGACGGAGACTACAACCCCACCAAGCTTGATGGTAAAAGTACTAAGGGTATTACACCACCAAAATCCAACTGGGCACTCGAAATTGACAATCCTCCATACATGGGTTATGCCGTAACCTGCGGAATAACGTTCACTTTTGGAGGCCTGAAGATAAATTCACGGGCCCAGGTATTGGATACTGAAAACCAAGTAATTCCAGGGCTTTTTGCAGCAGGGGAATTGACAGGAGGAATTTTTTACAATAATTATCCCGGAGGAGCAGGGTTGATGGCGGGCTCTGTATACGGAAAAATCGCAGGAGATGAAGCTGCTTCTCATTCACGATGACACACATTCCTACCGCTTGGCGTATCAAAATTTATGATATACATCTATCTATAGGCCCACCAAATAGTGTACTGATAGTAAAACCAGATGAGGCATTTTCTTCCCCCGTTTAGGGCTACGAACTTGACCCTTTATCTGGTAACGGCTTATAGTAGCGTCAAAATGGGCACATCACAACAATGTGAACCCTAGTCTTATTCACCACAACAAGCTGAATGAGGAGGTATGGCGATGGCTTTTGGTAAAGGAGAATATACCTACGAACTCTCTGGCGGATGGGGTACGCTGCCTGATGGAATGGAATTTAAACAGGTGGCGGGTGTGGCCGTTGATAAGGACGACAACGTATACGTCTACAACAGGGGAACCCACAATTTAGTAATTTTCAATAGAGAAGGCCAATTTTTAGACTCGTGGGACTTACAGCACAAAGAACCCCACAACGTTTCAATAGATGAGAATGGCAATATTTTCCTTGTGGACCGCAATTCCCATGTCGTGTTGAAATACAACCAGAACAGAGAATTAATTCTTACACTAGGTTCTAGAGACAAACCTTCAGATACTGGTGAACAATCTCAAAGATTTTTAGTGGAACGACCGGGCATCCCTTTTAACATGCCTACTGATTTAGCCATAAGCTCAACTGGTGACCTTTATATCTCAGACGGATACAGTAACTGCCGAGTACACAAATATACCAGCACAGGGTCCCTCGTTTTATCTTGGGGAGAACCAGGGAAAAACAACCCAGGAGATTTTCACTTGCCACACGGTATAGGCATAGATCTAGACGGTCGTATTATAGTTTGTGACCGAGAGAACAATCGTATACAGTTATTCGATGAAAACGGCGAATTCTTGGGAATTTGGACAGGATTTTTACAGCCAACCGCCGTAGCTACCGGACCCGACGGGGAGATTTATGTCTCTGAACTGCAACACAGAGTTTCAATTGTGGAAGCAGCAACAGGAAACATATTAGCTCAAATAGGGGGTCAAAGTACTCACGAACCAGGAGGCTTCGTTGCTCCTCACGGAATAGCCGTTGATTCTCACGGCGATATTTACGTGGGGGAAGTTCTAGAAGGTCAGCGAATACAAAAATTTGTACGCGGAAAATGATGCAACTAATCTGTCATTAAAAACAGATCGTACATAATCCTTTGACAGATCACGCGTCAAAACTCAGAAATCTAAGGAGAAATGAATGAACGGTGATCAGGTTCTTGCCAAAATTTTAAAGGCTGAAGGGGTAGAGTGGATATCATGCTTCCCTGCACAAACGCTAATCAATGCATGTTCCGTAGAGGGCATCAGACCAGTCATGTGCAGACAAGAGCGGGCGGGCGTAAATATGGCTGATGGGTTCAGTAGAATCCATAATGGGAAAAAAATTGGCATCTTTACAATGCAAACTGGGCCAGGAGCGGAAAACGCCTTTGGAGGTGTAGCCCAAGCCTATGCCGACTCAGTACCAATTTTACTTATCCCAGGGGGCAATCCCGGTCCACGTCAGGGCGTACATCCGAATTTCGAAGCAGTGCCTAATTATCAGGGCATTACCAAGTGGTCTGGTATGATTAATATGGTTGAGAGAATACCAGAAATGGTAGGTAGAGCCATGACACAACTAAAACATGGCAGACCCGGACCCGTGCTACTGGAACTACCCGGGGACGTCGCTCATGCCGAATTCCCCGGAAATTTTGACTACTCCCCAGTTACAGTGCGTAAATCCCAGGCATCAACAGAAGACGTACGTGATCTAGTCGAAGCTTTATTAAAAGCCAACAACCCTATAATCAATGTAGGACAAGGTGTTTTGTATGCTGAAGCGACAGATGAATTGATCGAATTCGCTGAGTTGACCAATATTCCTGTCATGACGACTTTAGCGGGGAAAAGTGCCTTCCCAGAAACACATCCTCTCTCACTCGGAACGGCAGCCTCATCTGGAACCTTGATGGCCGCCAGGTTTCTAGATACCACAGATTTTGTCCTTGGTATGGGAACTAGCTTCACAATCTCAAACTTCAACGCACCTATGCCTGCAGGAGTAACTCTAGCACATTCGACAAATTGTCCTGAAGATGTGAATAAAGATTACCGAGTCGACTACGGCGCAATTGGGGATGCCAAATTAGTTCTACGTCAAATGATAGAAGAAGTTAGAAGCCAACTAGGTAACGAAGGCCGTGGTGACGTAAACGGTGTGCGCAGTGAGATCAGCACTATAAGGTCAGAATTTATGTCGGAGTGGGGACCAATTTTAAGTTCTGATGAAGTACCAATTAGCCCTTACAGAGTTTTTAGCGAAATGATGAAAGCTGTTGACATAGACAATACAATTGTCACACACGATTCTGGCTATCCAAGAGAACAGTTAGTTCCATTTTGGCCAGTTACCAAACCTCGCGGATACCTCGGATGGGGGAAATCTACCCAGTTGGGTTATGGATTAGGCCTGGCTTTGGGAGCTAAATTAGCTGCTCCGGATAAAACAGTCATTAATGTAATGGGAGACGCCGCATACGGTATGGCTGCTATGGATATAGAAACTGCAGCAAGAGCAAACATAGGTACTTTGACAATAATCTTGAACAATGGCGTTATGACGCATTATTATGATCATTTTCCCCATGCCACAGAGCACTGGAAGAGTAATGAGCTTGGAGGAGATTACGCCAAAGTAGCAGAGGGGCTTGGAGCCTACGCAGAGAAAGTAGATAATCCAAATGAAGTAGGATCCGCGCTAAAGCGTGCTCTCCGCCATACGGAAGGTAATCAACCAGCTATTTTGGAAATTATGACCAAGGAAGAAGAGCATCTATCCCGGTACTGGAGATAAACAATAACAGACTAAAAAGAGCCCTCCAACTAGTTGGAGGGCTCTTTTTAGATTCAGGGCACCCTAATAAAGGAGAATAATACTTGTCACCAGACATTCCACAAGATATACATGGAAAAGAACTCAATAGCGGCACATCTCATCATACCGTCTCGGTTGATTGCAACCATATAGAAAAGATGTTGCACGTTGGCGAGAAAGACCAATTTAAGGTATTTTGTGACGAGCCTGATAGCATGGGAGGAGAGAATGCCTATCCTCAGCCTCTTACATACATAGCTATGGGAATCGGTTTTTGACTTCTTACCCAATTGAAGCGGTACGCTTCAATGAAGAGAATACCTATCAAGGCGGCTAACGTACACATAGAAATGGATTTTCACTTGGCGGGATCTGTATTGCGGGGAACTGTTAGCAGTGGCGTAAGTGAAGTAAGATCACATTTTGACATCGTCTCAGAGGCACCGAAATCAGAAATTCTCGCAACAGTGTTGTTATCAAAACAAGGTTGCTTCGCTGAGAAATTAGTGGAATCCTCCGTACCCCTTTCAAGCAAGCTTACAATCAACAATGAGATAGTAAATTTAGAGGAACATAGTTAGTCTCCTCAATATTTGAGGAACACAACAAAAGGAGAACAACCTATGGCAGTAAGTGAACTTGCATCTCGAATACAACAACTTGAAGATATAGAAAATATCAAACGGCTTAAGGTTTTGTATTGTACATATTGTGATGACGACTACAACCCTGATGGCATAGCTAATTTATTTACTGCAGACGGCATATGGGAGGGAGACGTGCTTAGAACCGGCAGTAGAAGCATATATAAAGGTCGCGAGGCAATCAGGACATTTTTTTCAGCAGAGCAAAATATAGTCTCATTCGCTGTACATAACGTTAGCAATCCATTAGTAACTGTAAAAGGCATCAATGCTCACGCGGTGTGGAATTTATATCAACCATATTCCGTAGATGGCAAGATGCTGGCAGCTTACGGAATGTACAGAGATGATTACATAAAGGTGGACGGTACCTGGTTTTATAAACACCTCCGTATCAACTTTAACTACCAAATATCACTCCCTCTATCATGAACAAATATTACAGAGACGCGTTGATAGGAACAATCACAAAGGTGCCAAACTTTAACTGCTGATCTAGGTTCCGTAATAGCGATCTCCATAATCACCTAGCCCAGGAACAATATATTTTTTCGCATTTAGCTCAGGATCCACAACAACAAGAGTTATATTATCCGCTGGAAGAACCTCGCATAATGCTTGCAATCCAGCTTCAGAGGCCACAATACCTGAAAAGAAAATATCAGACAGATCATATTTGAGTGATTGGAGCAAATTAACGGTCGCCAGCGCGGTGCCCCCAGTAGCGAGCATAGGATCTATGATTACGGCTTTTTCCGGTAATCTGTCAGGGAATTTCTTGTAGTATGTGTGAGGCATAGCAGTCTCTTCATCACGCTCTATGCCAATAATGCCTACCAAAGCATCGGGTAAAAGTTGTAAGAAAGAAGGCAATATTGAAAGGCCAGCCCTCAGTATAGGAACAAACATTATTTCGGACCTTAACTCTTTGCCAGTTGCCACACCAACAGGCGTTTTAATTGATATGCTTGTGTGCCCCAACCTTTTTATTGTATCCGAAGCAAGCAGATAAGCTAACTGATCGGATGCCCGCCTGAACGTCTCCAAGTCGCTGCTGCTACGCCTTAAAAGAGATAATAAATGCTCCTTCATATTCCTTTTATGAAAATCCTCCCAATTTCTCAACTATTTTCATCATTCATCACATCCCCGGTTAAGGAATATTCCCCACATCTGACGAAACAATAAATGCCACCACCGGAAACACTCGTCTTCCTCTGGCTATGACGTTTGCACTCTTCCTCCCGGGGTTGCATTGGTCATCAAAAATTTCTGAATATCATCAGAGAACTTTATCTCAGAATCATCTTCAGGTTCATATCCCAAGACCTTGCGTGCGTTTGATAATGACCAGAAAGCTCGCGTGTTGTTACTAATACCATATACTACTTGCCATGGCACCCCATAATCATTTTCAATATTCAGAGTCTCAATACTTTTCTTAAATAATTGAGTAATATCACGAGGACTGATATAGGCCCCCAAATCTCTCTTATAATTAGCAGGATCATCTAAATATGTTGCCAGTTCTAGCTCCCGTGGCGCACCAATTCTAACCATTACCACTTCGATTTTCCTGCTGTCTGAGGGTATACCAGTATGCTGTTGTCTACCAGATGAATCTTGAAATCCTCCAATCCCATTGGCAAACAAAAAACCAAGATGTTCGTATGTAGCCTTGGCCCAACCATAAAAATTATCCGACAATGGCAATTCGTATGGATCTAAAACTTCCATTTTACGTTCGTGTATCAGATTGTGTTCATACCAATCGGCAGCATGATTTGAACTAGCCATGACCACCCGGGGCACTCCGGCATCATACGCACATCTTAATACGTTGTACGCCATATTCACATTTTCGTTCTCATCAAAAAAATGATCAATTGCATCCCCTTGCCTGCGTTTATAGCCCAAATGCACTACGGCGTCTACTCCTTCAAATAAATGTTGATATTTTGAACGATCTGAATCTATAAGATTAACAGTGTTCAAATCAGTAATCTTATCTCCATTAGGATTATCCGACTTAACATCAACTAAAACCATGTTGTAAGTTTCCTTGAATGTCGGCAGCAATTGATTGGCAATATAGCCTGATGCGCCAGTCATAAGTACTTTTTCAACCATTCTTGATTACCCTCCTATGACACATTCCATATATGAAGGCCTTAATTCCAAACACCCAGATAGTTAAGCGACGCAAACCACGCAACGATCAAAAATTAAGGTCTCTGAATCATTATAACTCATTTAGTTCAGTAAGCTCATTTACAGACACTAGTCAATAAGTAAATTTATAAAGCATTTTAGAGTTACAAACAGGGAGCTGAGGCACCGAAAGATATCCGAGACAAAAGCAGATATTATAATTGCTATGTCTCGTTTGCCATTCTGCCACGCGACAAGTATAGTACCCAATTATAAATGGCAACATACCAAAAAAACATTCCTAATTTGACAGAGGACAATATGACTACAAATGGTTCCATCCCCAGTTTAGATAAAGGCGATGCAAAAAGGCCACCCACGGGACGACCCGTGGTATATGGTACCAAAGGAGTTATTTCCAGTGGCCACTACTTAACCTCTATGGCAGGTATGCAAATGCTTCTGAACGGAGGTAACGCTTTTGACGCTGTTGTTGCCGCCTGCTACGCAGCTGGAGTGACCGAGCCACTAGCCAATTACTCCCTTCTTGCCGAAGGGGTATTCATGCTATACGACGCCAAAAGCGGGGATCTATTGTCTCTGAGCGGACAGGGGACAGCACCTAACAAAGCCACGGTTGAGTTCTATAAATCTCTAGGCCATGATGTGATCCCCACCGGTCCGGGAGAGGATGCTCCACTATCATTCACGGTACCTGGCGTCGTAGCGGCACTAAATTCGATGCTAGAAAAATACGGAACTAAATCTCTGGGGGAAATTCTTGAGCCAGCCATCCATTACGCTGATGATGGTTTCCCAAATTACGAATACATGCTTCAGCGACTAGGCGACCAAAGTATAAGAGATCAATTTGCTCTCTTCCCAGCTGGAGGAGAGGAGATCTTTTTTGACGATGGAAACGTACCAGAGCCTGGAACACTACTAATTCAAAAGAATCTGGCAATGATGCTGAAACAAATGGTAACATCTGAAGATTCTAGAAACGGTTCCCGAGAACAAGGAATACAAGCGGCTACCGATGAATTCTATCAAGGCAATATAGCGGCGAGCATAGTCGATTTCTCAACCAAAGTTGGAGGAATTCTGGAGGCAAATGACTTAGCATCATATGTACCTAAATATGGGAACCCATGCAAGACAACATTCCTTGGCCACGAAATTCATGGTCACTCAACATGGACACAGGGCATTATGACTTTCCAGGCCTTGAATATACTCGAAAACTTCGATCTGAAAGGCTTGGGCCATAACAGCCCAGACTACATACACATCGTAATCGAGGCACTTAAACTCTGCTTCGCTGATAGAGATGCCTATTATGGTGACCCAGATTATGTAACAGTGCCAATCGACGGATTACTCTCCAAAAAATATGCTGCCGAGCAGGCAAAACGTATCGACCCCAAATCGGCTTATCCAGAACTGCCACTACCAGGTGATCCCTGGAAATATTCTCAGTCGGATGCACCTTCAGAGAGAACACAGACGCCTGAGCAGGGTAAAGTCAAAACAGGTCCGACCGGTAATGCGACGGGGACAACACATATTTCTTGCATAGATGCCCAAGGTAATCTTGTATGCGCGACACCCAGTGGTGGCTCTTTCTCAAAAGGAGTCTTCTTTCCTGACCAAGGAGCGTCCATCAGTTCTAGGATAGAAATGTTCAACTTTATCGACGGGCATCCGAACCGACTAGAGCCAGGTAAACGACCCCGCACCACATTAATAAATTACATAGTCACGAAGGACGACGTTCCTGTGATGACCTTCGGTTGTCCAGGAGGAGATCATCAAGCGCAGGCAAACACACAGCTTATTCTTAATTCGCTGCTATTCGGTATGAATCCACAAGAAAGTGTAGAAGCTCCACGATTCGCCACTGAAAGCGTGCCTGATTCGTTCTACCCTCATTCTTATTATCCGAATAGGGTGTCACTCGAAGAAGGATTTCCATCGGAAATAACAAGCGCCCTGAAAGAAAAAGGACACGGAGAAATCGTTAGGACGGCAACTTGTGGGATGGGTGCAACTATCTCCAGGCGAGAACCAACGACAGGAGTAATGTCTACAAGTGGCGACCCCAGGCGATCTTGCTACGCATTGGGCTGGTAAAGCCCGCGTACGGATATCTGTGATAGTAACATTGAGTGGAATCCAATTTTTACTTAGTAGGTGACTTTGTTATCACAAAAGTGGATTAGCCTAACAGCCGCTTCATTAGGGCTATTTCTAGGTTCTCTCGATATAACTGTCAACGTAGCTTTGCCCGAAATGGCCTCCTCATTCGAGGCTGATCAAAAAACTGTCCAGTGGATTATCATTTTCTATGTAGGTACTACGACAAGCCTCCAATTAACTCTAGGCAATGCGGCCGACACGTACGGCCTGAAACGGTTCTATATATCAGGTCTCATTATCTACACAGTGGCAGTAACGCTCATAGCATTCGCCCCCAATATCTCCTCCCTTTTTATATTTCGAATGGTCCAAGCATTGGGGAATGGCCTTATTCTCGCATCAACTCCCGCCTTAGTAACGGTTATTTTCCCTTCTAAAGATCGAGGGAAAGCTATGGGCTTCATGACATGCATAGCAACGTTAGGCCTCATTGCAGGAGCGTTAATGGGCGGCGTATTGGTGGATTTGTACGGATGGAGATCAATATTTATGATGCGAGTCCCAATCGGCATAGCAATCTTAATATTCGCACTTCATAGTACCCAACAAATTCCTTTGCAATCAAAGAAATCTCGTTTTGATTTCGCTGGAGCGTTTATACTAACGGCCGGCCTAGCCAGTTTAATTTTATTTCTTTCACTCGGGGGAAGAATGGGTTGGGCTTCGTTGCCAAATATCCTTTTGTGTTTCACGTCAGTCGGATTATTGATTTGGCTTGTTCTACGACAGAAAATACTATCCAAGCACACCATAAAACCAAATCTGTTGAAAGATAGAATATCTATCACAATAATGGCTATAACTCTTATTACCTACTTGGCTACCTTCGTCAATTGGTTCATCATGCCATTCTATGTCTCAGAAATTCTAGGAAGCTCGGCAAGTACATTAGGAACCCTCCTAATGCTAATGACTCTACTAGGAGCCCTGTCTGCGCCTATAGGCGGCTGGATGTCGGATAAAATATCTCCGTCCATAGTTATTTCCTGTGGAACACTAATTTTGCTCACGGGTATTTTTTCTTTTATCTCTCTAACACAACATTCAGATGTTAAAGAACTAGCCGTGAGACTGGCAGTGACAGGAATTGGAATGGGTCTATTTCAAGCAGCAACATATTCTGCCATGATGCGCAGATTGCCTTTTGGCTCTTTAGGGACAGGTTCAGCCATGTTAGCTCTTTGTAGGAGCTTAGGCACTGTCACCAGTGTAGCAATACTTGGAAGTCTTTGGGCAAAGAGACTAAGCTTCAATATGTTAGTTATAAATAATGACATTGAGGCATTTATGACATCTTTTGTTAACATTTATACTTTAGCTGGAGTCTTGATGACCGTAGCAGTTCTGGTATCATTTTCCATATGGCCACGGTTTACAAAAAAGGAATTTACATTATGAATCTTGAAGTCTCTTCCACTACATACACAATCTATTTCGCAGGATCCTTGTTTGATCACAAGGATCTCACTGGGAACGCAATTTTAGTGTCGTACATAAACGAACTTTCATGCGGAAAATATCTATGCATACTTCCACAAGATCTTGAACAGGCGACTAATAGGGCGAATGACATAAGAGACCAAGATTTAAGATACGTTTTGGAGTGCGATCTCGCAATTTTTAATTTTGATGGGGCAGAATTAGACTCAGGCACAGTTGTCGAATTCATTTATGCTAAAAGCTTAGACATACCGTGCGTTGTTATAAGATCGGATTTTCGACAAGGCGGGGAGCAAGCACGCGGTGGAGACAGATGGAATTTAATGGCATCCTTTTACCCTAGAACTAGGAAGCTAGAGTTTAATGCTATGGAATGGTATCAAAAGGAATTGACTTCTTTGTCGGGCGAGCAAGATGTTTTTGAAACAGCTGATCGCTTTTATAAAAAAATTGCTACTGCCCTTATAAATGAATTAGATGCCGTTATCGATGAGGCTCCCTTATTATCTACTGACAAAGGACAAGCTTCTAGCGTCTACGAGTGGGCCTTATCATTCCCCGGAAGCGGAGTCAGGAAGAGCGAACTAAATCTAAACGACATAATTAAATCCAAGAGAGAGAAGGGCCTAATAGGCTAGGCGGCACTTCATATTTCCCGTAAAGCACAACAAGCCAGTATATTATGTTCGAGATAAGTGCCAATTTCCCTTCAAATTACAAATATGTATGCGTCATACTAATTGACCAAATAAGGTTTTAGCCTCCACCATTAGTAATATGAAAATACATACAAAATTTCTACAACATGTCTCTGTTCAATTTTAGGACATGCAGGAAACAATGAAAGCTCACTTAATTGGAATATGCTTCTTTATATTACTTCCCATTTCAGTCCAGTTAGCAGCTTGTGGAAATCAAAACGCTTCCGTAGCCTCATTGGAAACACGGTTACAGCCTACTGTATCCCCAAATGCTCCAAAAATTCCCACCCCTGTAAAAATCATAGAAAGTCCAACTCCTTCGCTTAAAATACCTACCCCTACACAAGCCGCTTCCCTACCATCACCCCAGCCAATCCTAGTTAAGGCGTTTCCGGGTAACCTTGATCCAACTCCAACCTTCACTCCTAGAGCGGGGGAGATAAATAATATAGCAAGTACAGGCTCAAGATCTTCAACCGTAACGCCGACATCGTCAGCGAATATTATGACTACTAACAGTCCCACTCTAATTCCGACGCCGAGTCCTACAATCACTCCTACTCACACACCTACAGCTACACCCAAACCAACCGCCACACCTACCATAATACCTTGCTCAGACATCGGCCCAAATGCACATTTAGCGGGATGTGACTTTATAAACAGAATTCTAGTTGGAAAAAATCTAAGTGGTGCTCATATGGCCAATATAAATTTAACATCTGCCAATTTAGAATCCGGGAATCTACAAAATGCCGATCTGACCAACGCTAATTTGACAAATGCTAATCTCAAAGGGGCAAACCTTACAGGCGCACGCTTAGACGGAGCAAATTTCCACAAGGCTGTCTTGTCCGGTGCAATTTTAGATAATGTATCTGCGGTTGCAACTAATTTCTCACAGTCAAATCTTAAAAACTCTAGTTTGAAAGATGCTAATCTTCAAGGGAGCAAATTTGTAAAGGCAACGTTAAACCACTCGAACCTAGATGCCGCTGTTATGCAAAACATTGATTTTGAAGGGGCAAACCTGAGAGGAGTATCTCTAAGGAACGTGGATCTTAACGGAGTTTCGATCATAGCAACAACAATGATTCAGGCAGATTTGACTAACTCTTATTTTAAGAACGCTCAACTAGATGATTCAGATCTTCGTATAGCAAATCTCACCAATGCTGATTTTACTGGAGCCAGCATGAACAATGTCAATTTATCTAGAGCCACTCTGAACGGAACTATATTTGACGATGCAAATCTAAAGGCATCAATTCTTGAAGGAACAAACTTGACAAACATCTCCATATCTCCTGATACGAATTTCTACAAGGCAACTCTAGAGGAAGCAAATTTATCTGGCCTAGATCTACGAGACATCAGTTTCAAAGAGGCCATTTTGGATAAAGCCAATTTACAAAGAAGCGACCTCAATGGCACTGATCTGAGAAACGCCTCCCTCAACAGAGCCAAGCTAAAGAGTGCGAACCTAAAAGATAGCCGTTTGCAGGGAGCGGACCTCACAGAAGCTGAGGGCATGTCGATGTCGGATAATTTAGAGAGCG
>Ga0310344_10000944_pt1 | contig 22479 bp, 30 predicted proteins | sample HC15DNA20200_MG_FD_203801 | JGI IMG/M metagenome (GOLD analysis project Ga0310344, IMG submission 203801) | Marine microbial communities from station ALOHA, North Pacific Subtropical Gyre - HC15-DNA-20-200_MG | ecosystem: Environmental > Aquatic > Marine > Oceanic | place: Pacific Ocean: North... | reverse complement strand
TTTGCAACCAGAAAGAATAATAGGAAAACAAATAGAAGCTGCCAGAGTTGCTCTGACAAGATATATGAAAAGAACAGGAAAGGTTTGGACAAGAATATTTCCAAATATACCAGTATCAAAAAAACCAACTGAAGTAAGAATGGGAAAAGGAAAAGGAGCCCCTGAGTATTGGGCATGCAGGGTTAAACCTGGAAGAATTATATTTGAAGTTGATGGAATTGATGAAGCTACAGCTAGAATAGCTTTATATAAGGCATCAGCAAAATTACCAATAAAAACCAAATTTATAAAGAGATATTAAGAATGAAAAGTAAAGCTGTAAAAAAAATGACCACAGATGAAATGATAAATAAAATCAATTCAACAAAAAAAGATTTATTTAATTTGAGATTCAAAAAAATGAATGGCCAACTTACTGATACAGCTAAGATTTCAGAATTAAAAAGAGATGTTGCAAAAATGTTAACTAAAATAAATGAAAGCAAAAAATAGATGAGTAAAAAAATATTAAATGGAAAAGTTGTTCAAGATAAAAACGATAAAACTATAGTAGTTTTAGTTAAAAGAAAATATATGCATACATTTTTTAAAAAAGTTTTAACTTCATCAAAAAAATACCACGCACATGATGAAAAAAATAAATATAAAATTGGAGATGATGTTAAAATAATAGAATCAAAGCCTTTTTCAAAAAAAAAAAAATGGGAAGTAATAAGTAAATGATACAAGTTCAGACAGAATTAAATGTTGCTGACAACACTGGTGCTAGAAGAGTTGAATGTATAAAGGTTCTTGGCGGATCTAAAAGAAGATATGCATCAATCGGAGATAGTATAGTTGTTAGTGTTAAAGAAGCTATACCTGATGGAAAAGTAAAAAAAGGATCAGTACAAAAAGCAGTTGTTGTTAGAACTAAATATTCAATACATAGACAAGATGGAACTTCAGTGAAGTTTGATAATAATGCTGTTGTAATTATTGATGACAAGGGAGAGCCTATTGGTACTAGAATATTTGGACCAGTTACTAGAGAATTAAGACTAAAAGGCCAAACCAAAATAATTTCACTAGCACCGGAGGTTTTGTAGAATGATTAAGAAAGGTCAAGAAGTTCAAGTTATTTGTGGAAAAGATAAAGGTAAAAAGGGACAGATCATTGAAATAATGAGAAGCAAAAATAGAGCTAAAGTAAAAGGAATAAATTTTATTAAAAAACATGAAAAAACTACAAAAGAAAAAAAGGGTGGAATAGTTACTAAGGAAAATTTTATAGATATGTCAAATTTGAAAATTTTAAGTAATACAGAAAAAAAGGATAAAAAAGTAAAATAAAAAAAAATGACACCAAGATTAAAAGAACAGTATGACAAAAAAATCGTAAGCGATTTACTTAAACAGTTTTCTATGGGAAATAAATTTATGGTTCCTAAAGTTATCAAAGTTGTGTTAAACATGGGACTTGGTAAGGATGCTAACGATAAAAAAATTGTTAAAAACTGTGTCGATGATATGGCATTAATAAGCGGACAATTTCCAGTAATTACAAAATTTAAAAAATCAATATCAAATTTTAAAACTAGAAAAGGGGCAACAGCAGGTGTCAAAGTAACATTGAGGTCTAATAAAATGTACGAATTTATCGATAGGCTGGTTAATATTGCTTTACCAAGAATAAAAGATTTTCAAGGTCTAGATACAAAAGGTTTTGATAGTTTTGGAAATTATACATTTGGGATAAAGGAGCACATAATATTTCCAGAAATTAACTTTGATAAAGTAGATAGAATTAGAGGAATGGACATTACTATAGTTACTACCGGAAAAGATAAAAAACATTCTTTGGCTTTATTGGAAGCAATGAATTTTCCTTTTTCAAAAAAAGAAAAAAATATAAAAAATAAAAAAGGAGTAAATTAATTATGGCAAAAACCAGCGCTATACAAAGAAACTTAAAAAGAATTAAACTAGAAAAAAAATTCTCAAAAAAAAGAAGAGCATTAAAAAAAATTATTAAAAATAAAAAATTGCCATTAACAGAAAGATTTGAAGCTCAGCTTAAGCTGGCTAAAATACCAAGAAATTCTGCAAAAACAAGAATTAGAAATAGATGTGAAATAACTGGTAGGCCTCATGGTGTTTATAGAAAACTTAGAATTTCTAGAATAGCATTAAGAGATTTAGCATCAAAAGGTAAAATTCCAGGAATGACAAAAGCGAGCTGGTAGAGAAAGGAGATATTATGAGTTTTACAGATCCAATTGCTGATATGATTACAAGAATCAGGAATGCACAGTTAAGAAATTTACATTCTGTAATTATTCCAAGTTCTAAGTTTAGAGCAAAAATTTTAGATGTTCTAAAGGGTGAAGGGTACATTTCGGATTATAAATTTAATAGTGGAAAAAAAAATAAAGGTACATTATTAGTAAATCTAAAATATAATAATGGATCACCAGTAATTAAAGAAATCAGAAGAATATCCAAGCCGGGTAGAAGAATTTACACAAAAGCAGACAGTATACCAAAGATACAAAGCGGACTTGGTATAGCTATTGTATCAACATCAATGGGTATAATGACTGATAGTGATGCAAGATCAAAAAATGTTGGAGGAGAAATAATTTGTAAAGTATTTTAATTAATATTATGTCTAAACTTGGAAAAAAACCCATAAATATACCAAAAGATACTAAAGTAAAATTGGAAAGTGGAAAATTAATTTTAAGCGGACCAAAAGGTTCAAGAGAACTTTCTATTAATGATAAAATTTTCTCTACAACAATAGCCGAGGGTCAAAATTTGACTTTAAAATTAATAAAAAAGAATGAACAAAATAGTATTCTGTGGGGGACTACCAGAAGTGTTATTAATAGTGCTATAATAGGGGTATCACTAGGTCATGAAAAAGTTTTAGAATTAAGTGGAGTTGGTTTCAGAGCCAACCTTAAGGGAAATATACTGAATCTTCAATTGGGATTTAGCCATGATATTTCATACAAAATACCAGAGGGAATCAAAATTGCGGTTGAAAAAAATACTACAATAAAAATTTCTGGAATTGATAAAGAGCTTGTTGGAAAAGTTTCATCTGAAATTAAAATGTTAAAACCTGTTGAACCATATAAAGCTAAAGGAATCAAAGAAAAAGGCCAATACGTATTAAGAAAAGAAGGTAAAAAGAAATAAAATGTCAAATATTATATACCAAAAAAGATCACAACGAATAAGAAGCAAGCTTAAAAAAGTTAGTCCTGATAGATATCGATTAACTGTATTTAGATCATCAAGAAATATATCGGCACAAATAATTGATGCTAAAACCAATGCAACTTTAGTTTATGCCACTTCTAATAGTAAAGTTTTAAAAAATAAAAAAAAGAGTGAAATGTCAATAAATGTAGCATCAGCATTGGCAAAAAAGGCAATAGAAAAAAAGATAACAAAAGTTTATTTTGATAGAGGTAGATATAAATATCATGGACGTATTAAGTCTTTTGCTGAGGCTTTAAGAAAAGAAGGATTATTATTTTAATTTATGGAAAATACAGAATTTAAAGACAAACTAGTTTCAATAAATAGAATTACAAAAGTTGTAAAAGGAGGAAGAAGATTTGCATTTTCTGCATTAGTCGTAGTTGGAAATTTTTCAGGATCAATTGGCGTTGGACATGCAAAAGCAAAACAAGTTCCAGATGCAATTAAAAAAGCTACGCAAACCGCAAAAAATAATCTATTTAAAATACCTTTAAGAGAAGGAAGAACTTTACATCATGATGTTTTATCAAAAGATGGTGCAGGCAAAGTATTATTAAGGGCCGCTCCTTCAGGAACCGGCATTATTGCGGGTGGTGCTATAAGAGCAGCTTGTGAAGTTGTAGGAATAAAAGACGTCGTTGCTAAGTCTTTAGGATCATCAAATCCTATAAATGTTTTAAGAGCATGTATAAAAGGATTAAAAAGTCAAAGTTCACCTAAATATATTGCAACCGTAAGAGGGAAAAAAATAGCAGAGATTACAAAGAAGAAACAATAAATATATGGAATTAAATTCATTAAATTCAAATAACAAAAAGGCCAAGAAAAGACTTGGTAGAGGCATCGGATCATCAAAAGGAAAAACCTCAGGCAGAGGACACAAGGGTCAAAAATCGAGATCTGGAGTGGCTATTAAAAGTTTTGAGGGAGGTCAAATGCCTTTATATAGAAGACTTCCAAAACGTGGTTTTAATAGTTTTAAAAATAAGAAAAATATTGCAACAATTAATTTATCCAGAATACAAGAAATTTTTACTGAAAAAAAAGAAATTTTTAAGACTAAAATTAACTTAGAAAATTTGCAGAAATCTAAGTATATAAACAAAAAATTTAAAAAATTAAAATTATTGGGATCTGGCGATTTAAAAGATAAATTTGATATCGAAGTTAATGCAATTTCAAAATCTGCTAAAGAAAAAATTGAAAAAATTGGCGGAAAAGTAATATTAATAAAATAATTAATATAAATTAAACAAATGGTTAATGAAAATACAAATTCTGGTTTTTTTTCAAAAAGCAATGATTTAAGAAATAGAATCCTATTTACTGTTTTTATTTTATCAGTTTATAGACTTGGAACATATGTTCCTTTACCTGGTATTGATCCAGAATCACTACAGAATGTAATGCAATCTGCTCAAAAAGGTCTTTTAGGAATGTTTAATATATTTACTGGTGGAGCTGTTAATCGTATGGCTATTTTCGCTTTAGGTATTATGCCATACATATCTTCATCTATAATAATTCAATTGCTAACTGGAGTATCTGAATATTTTAAAAATTTAAAAAATCAAGGTGAGATTGGAAGAAAAAAAATTACACAATTTACTAGGTACGGTACAGTTTTATTAGCAACTATTCAAGGATATGGAGTTTCAGTTGGACTGGAAAATTCTGGAATCGTAGTTTCAAACCCAGGTTTATATTTTAAATTAACAACAGTAATTTCTTTAGTTGCCGGTACAGTATTTTTAATGTGGCTTGGAGAGCAGATTACCCAGAGAGGAATAGGTAATGGAATATCTTTAATTATTTTTTCTGGTATAGTTGCTGAAATTCCTCGTGCCTTAGCTACAACGTTTGAGTTAGGTAGAACAGGAGCCTTATCCGCATCAACAATCCTTATTATTTTTTTACTTTTGATATTAACTGTTGCATTTATAGTCTTTATAGAAAGATCAATTAGAAAAATATTAATTAATTATCCTAAGAGACAGATGGGTACAAAAATTTATGGTGGTGAGTCATCGCATCTTCCTTTAAAAATAAATACAGCTGGAGTTATACCAGCAATTTTTGCATCGGCTTTATTATTGCTCCCTATGACATTTACAAATTTTGGCTTTTCAGATTCAGATACTTTTATGAATATTTCATCATTATTTTCACAGGGTAAACCTCTGTATATGTTATTATATGCATCAGGAATAATATTTTTTGCTTTTTTTTATACTTCAATTGTATTCAATCCAAAAGATACAGCAGAAAATTTAAGAAAACACGGTGGTTATATACCTGGTATTCGTCCAGGTGAAAGAACAGCATTTTACATAGATGATATATTAACTAAATTAACAACGATTGGAGCATTATATCTTACTCTTGTTTGTTTGATGCCCGAGTTTTTAATATCTAAATATCCTATTCCATTTTATCTTGGTGGAACATCGGTATTAATAGTGGTTGTGGTAGCCATGGATACTGTGACTCAAGTGCAAACTAGATTGATGAGTCAACAATACGAAGCTTTAATTAAAAAAACTAAATTTGGTAGATAAATAAGTGAATATAGTTTTATTTGGTCCTCCGGGAGCTGGTAAAGGAACTCAAGCTGATAACTTAGTAAAAGCTTATAATTTATATAAAGTGTCTACCGGTGATCTTCTTAGAAAGGAAATTGATAATAATTCTCCATTAGGAAAAAAAATTAAAGATATTATTGATAAAGGTTCTTTTGTTTCAGACGATATAATAAATGATTTAATCAAAAAAATACTAACTAATACCCAATATCAAAACAAAATTATATTTGATGGATATCCAAGAAATTTAACGCAAGCAAAAAATTTGGATATCCTTTTAAATAAAAATAAGCAAAAAATTGCATGTGTTTTAAGTTTAAATGTTGAAAAGGAAATAATAATAAAAAGAATTATTGGTAGACAGTCATGCAGTAGATGTGGATTAATTTTCAATGAATATTATAATCCATCGACTTCTCAAAACCACTCATGTAATTCTAGTTTTTTAATTAAAAGAAATGATGATAATGAAGAAACTGTTTTAAACAGATACGAAACTTATTTAAAAAAAACTTTGCCTATTCTAGATTTTTATAAAGGTCAAAATTTACTATATGATGTTAATGGTAGTGTAAGTATTCAACAAATATTCAAGGAAATACGCTCTATTATAGCATCTTTACAGGCTTGACTTTGGAACGTGTAATTATATAAATAGCGCTTTTAGATAGATAGATCTCAGTAAAATTATGGCTCGAATAGCTGGTGTAAACATTCCTCAAAATAAAGTAGTTCACATAGCTTTAACCTATATTCATGGAGTTGGAAGAAAATTTTCAAATGATATATGTACAAAATTAAATATTCCTAAAAATAAAAGAGTAAACACATTAACCGATGAAGAAGTTTTAAAAATAAGAGAATTTATTGATCAAAATTATAAAGTTGAAGGTGATTTACGTAGAGAAGTATCAATGAATATAAAAAGATTAGTAGATCTAGCTACGTATAGAGGATCTAGACACAAAAAAAAGCTTCCAGTAAGAGGACAAAGAACTCATTGTAATGCCAGAACTAGAAAAGGGAAAGCTATAGCAATTGCTGGTAAAAAATTAACGCCACTTAAAAAATAAAAAATAATTTATGAAAAATAATGAAAAAAATGATAAAATTCCTGTAAAAAAAAGTGATGCAAGTCAAAAATCTGAAACAATTGAAAAAATAAAGAAAGTTAAAAAAAAGAAAATTAAAAAAAACATAACTACGGGAATAGCTTTTGTTCAAGCTACTTTTAACAACACAATAGTTTCTATAACAGATGATAGCGGGAACGTAATAGCCTGGTCATCAGCTGGAGCTAAAGGTTTCAAAGGTTCTAGAAAATCTACACCATACGCCGCGCAAATTGCTGCTGATGCTGCTGCAACGGAAGCTTTGGAACATGGTTTAAAAACTTTAACAGTAAAACTAAAAGGCCCAGGCTCAGGAAGAGAAACTGCTTTAAGAGCATTACAGTCAAGAGGATTTAAAATTCTTTCAATAAAAGATGTTACTCCTATTGCTCATAATGGATCTAGGCCACCAAAAAAGAGAAGGGTATAAAAATATGGAAAGCACAATTATTAATCAAAATTGGAAAGATTTAATTAAACCAAGCAAACTAAATGTAAAGAGCAATGATGATAAATCTTTTACTACCGTTACAGCAGAACCATTAGAAAAAGGTTATGCATTAACTATTGGAAATTCATTAAGACGAATACTTCTTTCATCAATACAAGGATCAGCAATTACAGCTATACAGATTGATGGAGTGTTACATGAATTTTCATCAATAAAGGGTGTTAGAGAAGATGTAACAGACATAGTGCTAAATGTTAAAACATTATCAATTCAAGTTATGTCAGATGGTCCTAAAAAATTAATTTTAGATGTAAAAGGACCTGGGGAAATTAAAGCCAAAGACATTCAACCTAATTCTGAAGTTAAAATTTTAAATCCAGAATTAGTTTTGTGCCATTTAGATGAAAATACAAAATTTCACATGGAGTTATTTGCCAGCAGAGGAAAAGGTTATAGACCAGCTGATAAAAATAAAACTGATGATGCTCCTTTAGGTTTAATAGCTATAGATTCACTTTTTTCACCTGTTAAAAAAGTTTCTTATACCATTGAAAATGCCAGAGAAGGAAAATCTTTGGATTATGATAAATTAATTATGAATATAGAAACAGATGGATCATTACCAGCGGAAGACGCTATCGCGTATGCGGCAAGAATATTTCAAGATCAACTTTCATTATTTGTAAATTTTGATGAACCTGTTGAAATTGAGAAAAAAGCACAAACAACAGAGCTTGAATTTAACAAAAATCTACTTAGAAAAGTTGATGAACTAGAATTATCTGTAAGATCAATGAATTGTTTAAAAAATGATAATATAATTTATATTGGCGATCTTGTTCAAAAAACCGAGCCTGAAATGCTTAGAACTCCTAATTTTGGAAGAAAATCTCTTAATGAAATTAAAGAAGTTTTAAATGCAATGTCATTATATCTCGGAATGGAGATACCTAATTGGCCTCCAGAAAATATAGCTGAATTATCTAAAAAATTAGAGGAAAACACTTAATTAAAAAAAATGAGACATAGAATAGGTTATAGAAAATTAAACAGAACATCAGAACATAGAAAAGCTTTGTTTAAAAACATGCTTAATTCATTAATTAAGTATGAACAAATTACAACAACACTACCCAAGGCCAAGGAGCTAAAGCCAAAAATTGACAAAGTTATTACTCTTGGAAAAAAAAATAATTTACAATCTAAGAAAAATTTATTTTCTCAACTACAATCAAAAGAATCGGTAAATAAATTATCAAAAATTTTGTCTCAAAGGTATGAAAAAAGAAAAGGCGGTTATAGCAGAGTGATCAGAGCTGGGTATAGATATGGTGATGATGCTCCTCTAGCAGTAATTGAGTTAGTGGATAGAGATGTTCAAGCTAAAAAAATTGATATAAAGAAAAAAGTTGAAACTAAATCAGAAACACCTTCTAAACCAGAAGAAAAAGCTAAATCAAAAAATAAATAAATTATTTATGTGATATATGTTACCTTTAATGAAAGTAACATATTATTATGAAAAATATATATCAGGTAAATAGTGATCACATTTCAATGCGATTAGATAGATGGATAAAAAAAACCATTTCTGATGTACCTCAATCATTGATTGAAAAATGTATAAGAAAAGGCAATATAAAAATTAATAATAAAAAGGAAAAAAGTTCATATAAATTAAAGAAAAACGATCAAATTATTCTTTATAATTTCAGTTTTTCTGCTCAGTTACATAAAAAAAAAACTAACATATATGAACCATCAAAAAAAGATTTGTTATTTTCTTCAGATATTTTTATTGAAGATAATGAAAATTTTTCTGTCATTAATAAACCAGCTGGAATTGCTGTTCAAATTGGGACAAAATCACGAAAGAATATTATAGATATTCTTCGAAAAACTAAAGAATTCAAAAATTATAATCCTTACACTGTACATAGAATTGATAAAGAGACTAGTGGTATTTTATTGGTAGCTAAAAATAGAAAATATGCTCAATTATTCACTAGTCTCTTTCGAATTAGAAAGATTAAAAAGATTTATTTGGGTCTTGCTCTCGGACAAATATATCCAAATAAGGGTAAATTTGAGGATAACTTATTTCATTATGAAGGTAACAAAAAGATTTTAACTAAAGCATTAACATTTTATGAAGTAATTGATTCAAATCAAAATTATTCTTTGCTTAGATTAACTCCATATACTGGACGTAAACATCAATTAAGAAAACAACTATCAATGAGGGGCAATCCAATTATAGGTGATAATAAATATAAAATTACAAACAACTTTACTAGAAATAAACTTATGCTTCATGCTTATAAAATTCAATTTTTAATTGACGGAGTAAAATATAATTTTACTGCAAAACCACCAAAGGAATTTGAAGAAATAATTAAAAAAAAATCTTTAAAAATTCTTTAGAGATAATTTTGTCTATTTCATTGTAATTATTTATTCCAAGATTTTTTAAGCTAGTAACATCTTTATTTTTTATACCACAAGGTATAATTCCATCATAGATAGTTAAATCGTTTGAAACATTCAATGAGAAACCATGATAAGCAATCCATTTTCTTACACGAAGACCAATTGCTGCAATCTTTTTATCGTCTACCCAAATTCCAATATTTTTTTTATCTGCATTTGAAGTTACTTTATAGTTTTTAAGAATATTTATAATGATGATTTCAATTTGATTGATCAATTTTCTTATATCTTTTTTTCTTTTATTTAAATTTAAAACAAAATAAACGATTTTTTGTCCTGGTGAATGAACAGTATATTTACCGCCTCTTTTTGTTTTAATGATATTTAAATTTTTATCTATTAGATCTTTATTATTTGAACTTGTGCCACCAGTATAAACAGTATTATGTTCTAAAATCCACATAAGCTCATTTTTTTTACCTGCCAAGACATCATCAACACGTTTTTCAAGTATTTCTATAGACTCTAGATAATCAACTGGTTTTACGCTATTTTTAACTTCTATTGTCATTTTAAGTTTGTGGTTTAAAAAAAAATCAACTAAATAGTTTAAAAATTAAATAATTATTTTATATTTATGAGTTTAACAAAAGATATAACAGATAAAAAAGCTAATTTTGAGTTTAATAAAGAATTCATTAATGTTTTTAATAAAAAAATTAAAGATAATGATACAAATTTCTTAGACAAAACTCTAAAAGAGTTAGATCCAGCAGATTCAGCGGATATCATTGAGAATCTGCCTCCTGAAAATAGATCTAAGCTAATTGAATTAGAAGGGTTTAGTATTGATCCAGAAATATTTATAGAACTAAATGAATCAATTCAAACTGAGGTTTTTCTTTTACTTTCAACGGAATCGATAGCAAATATTTTAAGAAGACTTGAGTCAGATAATGCATTAAAAATTTTAGAAAATTTAGATGAAAAGAAGAAAAATATTGTACTAGAAAAATTACCTCCAAAGGACAGATTCATACTTGAGGAAGCCTTAAGCTATCCTGAAGACTCCGCCGCTAGAATAATGCAAAGAGAATTCACTGCGATACCAAGTAACTGGTCTGTTGGACAAACAATTGACTACTTAAGAGAAAATAAAGATTTACCTGATGAATTTTTAGAAATTTTTATTGTTGATAATAATTTTAAACCAATAGGTACAGTCTCTTCTTCAAAAGTTCTTAGAACACCAAGAGAGTCTAAAATGAATTCTATTATGAAAGAAACACAATTATTAATCCCCGTTAATATGGACAAAGAAGAAGTCGGTCATATATTTGAAAAATATAATTTAGTTTCCTCTGGTGTTGTAGACAAAAAAAATAAATTAGTGGGCATGATAACTGGTGATGATGTATTTACAGTACTTAAAGAAGAAGCTGAAGAAGATGTTCTAAGACTTGCTGGTGTAGGCGATGAAGAAATAACTGATAGCATTTTACAAAAAACTAAAAGAAGATTTAATTGGCTTTTATTAAATTTATTTACTGCACTATTAGCCACATGGGTAATTAGTAAGTTTGGTGCATCAATTGAACAAATGGTAGCTTTAGCTTTTTTAATGCCAATAGTTGCTTCCATGGGTGGAAATGCTGGTATGCAAACATTAGCAGTTACAATTAGAGCTTTAGCTACAAAGGAGTTATCTTCAGGAAATATTCGTCAAGTTATTACGAAAGAATTTTTTATTGGAATTTTAAATGGAGTTATATTTGCTTTTATAACCGCTGGAATAGTCCATGTCTGGTTTGAAGAAATTAATTTATCTATTCTAATAGGAGTTTCAATGATTCTTAATATGATAGTTGCAGGCTTATTTGGAATTTTAATTCCCATTTCATTAAAAAAATTTAATGTTGATCCAGCTATAGCATCAAGCGTTTTTGTAACTACTATAACTGATGTTATTGGTTTTTTATCATTCTTAGGTCTAGGTGCTTATTTTTTCTATGGTTAAATATTATCTATTAATCTTGTTGATCCAAGATAATATGCAATAAAAATCTTGTATTTTTTTTTATTATCAAAAGACTTTGTAATTTTATTTATATCTATTAGTTTTAAATAATCCATTTTTCTTACTCCAAGTTCAAAAATATTTTTTTTTATACTTTTTATCTTAACTTTATTAGTAATTAAATTTATTTTATTTTTTAATAAAATTTTATATATTTGTGAGGCAATTGCTTTTTGTTTTTTTGATAATAAATTATTTCTTGATGAAAAAGGTATGCCATTTTTTTCTCTTACAGTTTGAAGGCCAATAACTTTAATTTTTTTATATTTTCTTGAGACAAAATTCTGTACAATTTTTAGTTGCTGTAAATCTTTTTTACCTAAATAAATTTTATTTGGCTTTATAATATTTATAAATCTATCTATAACATCGACTACAGCTTCAAAATGTCCCGGTCTATATTTTCCACAAAGTTTTTTACTAAATGAATGTATTTTTATTTTCTTATTATATCCATGTGGATAAATTTGATTATGTTTAGGTATATATAAATAATCGACATTAAGTTTTTTTAATATTGATACATCTTTATTAATTGTTCTGGGATAATTAGTGTAATCACTTTTTCTATTAAATTGTTGTTTGTTTATAAATATGGTTACAATTGTCCTGTTGCACTGTGAAATTGATTTTTTGATCAACGAAATATGACCATAATGTAGATTGCCCATTGTAGGTACAAAGCCTAAATTTTTTTCAAAGCTTGTAATTTTTGCAAGCTTTTTTTTATCTAAAAATATTTTCATTTGTAATTTTTTTTATTATATGTAAAAGGTAAGCATGATTAAACAGGCTATTATTCCACTTGCTGGTCTTGGAACAAGATTACTCCCACTTACTAGTGTTATACCAAAGGAACTATTGCCAATTAATGGCAAACCAGGTCTTGAATATATTTTGGATGAATGTATTGATGCTGGAATTAAAGAAATAATCTTTATTATATCGAATAAAAAAAAGATTATAAAAGACTACTTTTTTAAAGATGAATTTTATAGAAAATTAATTAAAAAAAAGAGTAACGATATAAGATTAAAAAATGAATATAAAAAAATAAAAAAATATAAAAAAATTATTAAATTTGTTTATCAAAATTCTCCAAAAGGAACTGGAGATGCGGTTTTGAAATGTAAAAATTTAATCAAATCTAGATATTTTCTTATGTTGATGCCTGACGATTTGATTATTAAAAATAATTGTTCTCGTTCAATTATTAAACTTCATAAAAAATATAATTCTTGTGTAATAGCTTCCAAAAGAGTTAAAAGAAGTGATGTCTCTAGGTGGGGAATTTTTAAAATTAAGAAAATTTCTAAAAAAGATTTTATTATAAATGATGTTGTTGAAAAACCTAAAATAAAACATGCACCATCTAACTTTGCAGTTATTGGTAGATACATACTGCCAAAGAAAATATTTAAAACTCTTTCTAGTCAAAAAGCTGGAAAAAATGGAGAAATTCATATTACGGATTCTATAAGAACACTTATATCTCAAAAAAATAAGTTTGTTGGACATATTTTTGCCGGCAAATATTTAGATTGTGGATCTATGAATGGGTATATTAAATCCTCAATAGAAATTTCAAAAATATAATTTATGAAAATTTGTGTAATAGGAACTGGTTATGTTGGTCTCGTCAGTGGAGCCTGTTTTGCTGATCTTGGAAATGCTGTTTTATGTGTTGATCAAGATGAAAATAAAATTGCCATGTTAAATAATAAGCAAATTCCAATATATGAACCTGGTTTAGATTATCTTGTAGAAAAAAATTATTCATCAGGTAGGCTTAAATTCTCTACTGATATAAATTTAGCAATTAAAAAATCTGACATAATTTTTATATGTGTTGGAACACCTACAGATAAAAAAACAGGCTCTGCTGATATAAAAAATGTTTTTAAATGTGCAAATCAAATATCTAGAAATATAAATAAATTTAAAATTATTGTTACTAAGTCTACTGTGCCTCTTACAACTGGTGACAAAATTGAAAAAATTATCTTAAAAAAAAAGAAAAAGAAATTTTTTGAGGTAGTTTCTAATCCTGAATTTTTAAGAGAAGGTGAGGCTATTAGAGATTTTAGATTTCCAGATCGTATTGTTGTTGGATCTAATAATAAAAAAGCATCAAATGTATTAAGAAATTTATATAATCCTTTAATTAAAAAAGGCGCAATTTTTTTCAATACGAGCAGAAGAAATGCTGAGTTAATTAAATATGCATCAAATGCATTTCTTGCTACTAAAATTTCATTTATAAATGAAATAGCAAATTTATGTGAAAAAACAGGTGTTAATGTCGAAGATGTTTCTCTTGGAATTGGTTTAGATAAAAGAATAGGCAGTCGTTTTTTAAGAGCCGGGCCAGCATATGGTGGATCATGTTTTCCAAAGGATACACAAGCTATTGCAGTTACAGCTGATTTATTTAAAACAAATATGTCAATAATTAAATCTGTTATTAAATCTAATAAAAATAGAAAACAGATTTTAACAGATAGGATAAAAAAAATCTTATTAAATAAATTAAAAAAAAAAACAATCTGTTTTTTAGGAGTTACATTTAAACCAAATACGGATGATATGAGAGAATCTAGCAGTCTAATAATGATACCCCAATTACATAAAATGGGAGCAAATATAAATTATTATGATCCTTCAGGAGAAAAAGAGCAATTCTCCAAATTAAAAAATATTGTTTTTTTTGATAATATTGAAGATGCATGTGAAAATGCAGATCTTGTTATAATCCATACTGAATGGGATGAATTTAAGGCTTTAGATTTTAAAAAATTGAGTAAAAAAAATAAGTTCAAAATATATGATATGAGAAATCTATATTCACCTTCAGAAATGAAGAAAAAAGGCTTTAAATATTATTCAATTGGTAGATAAAATTTAAATTTCAAATATAGCGTCAATTTCAACAGCTGCATCCAAAGGCAAAGAATTTACACTTACTGCAGCTCTTGTATGTTTACCAATTTCACCAAATAAAGAAGAAATGGTTTCAGATGCAGGGTTTATTACTTTAGGCTGATCTTTAAATTCATCTGTTGAATTTACGAAACCAGTAATTCTAATACATCCTTTAACTTTATTTAGGTCATTATTCATAGCTTTTTTTAATTGGGCAAGAATATTCAAAACACATAATTTTGAAGCTCTCATTCCATCTTCGAGAGAAACATCTTTACCAATTTTTCCTTTTAAAATTTTACCATTAGAATCCAATGGAAGTTGACCAGAAATATAAACTAAATTATTAACTTTTTTATAGGCCACGTATGCACCAACTGGATCTGGCGCGTTGGGAAGCTCAATATTTAATTCTTTTAATTTTTTTTCTATATCCATTATTTTTTTTTACCTTTTTTTTTATTTCTATCATATTCTCTTCTTTTTTCTATTAAAATAAGAGCTTCATCCATAGTAATTTCATTAGGATCTTTTTCCTCGGGAATTGTTGCGTTTAAAGATTTATACTTTATGTATGGACCATATTGCCCTTTCATTATTCTTACTGGCTTTTTATCTTCAGGATGTTCTCCAAGATCTTTAATCATAGATGAAGACATTCTTCCTGGTTTTGCCTCAGCTATTAATGACACTGCTCTATTTAATCCAATAGAAAATATTTCTTCGACATTATCTAAACGAGCTGATTTATTATCACATTTTAAATAAGGTCCAAATCTTCCTGAGTTTAAAAATATTTCTTTCTGATTCTCTGGATTTAAACCAAGATTTTTTGGCAGCGAACATAAAAATTTTGCTTTATCCAAATCAATTGATTCAATTGAAATACCTTTAGGTATGGATATATTTTTTAAGTTATCATTTTCATTTTTCTTTTTTGATTTTTTTTTATTTTTTTTAACTTGATCATGAGCAATTTCTGGAATCATTTCATATTGAATATATGGACCAAATCTTCCTGTCTTTAGATACATATCATTACCATTTTCATGTTTTCCTATTAATTTTGGTTCAGCTAATTGAGATTGCTGTGCAGCTTTAACCTTAGATAAAGGTCTTGTAAATTTACACTCAGGATAGTTAGAGCAGCCAATAAAAGCTCCTCCGCGGAAACTATTTTTTAAACTTAGTATACCATTTGTACAAAGCTTGCACTTTCTATCAATATTACCGTCAGAATCTCTCTCAAATATTAAACTTCCAAGACTATCATTTAATAAATCCAAAACTTCTCTTGTTCTTTTTTCCTTAACTTCAGTGACGTTTTTATTAAAGTCTTTCCAAAACATTTCTAGAACTTTAATCCATCCTTCTTTACCAGAAGTTATATCGTCTAATTGATTTTCTAATCCAGCTGTAAAATTGTAATCTACATATCTAGAAAATAGTTTTTCTAAAAAAGCCGTTATTAATTTACCTCTATCAGTTGGATGAAATCTTTTATTTACCGTTTCAACATAACCTCTTGTAGAAATCACAGAAATAATACTTGCGTAAGTAGAAGGTCTTCCAATGCCTAATTCCTCTAATTTTTTTACCAAACTTGCTTCTGAATACCGAGGAGGAGGTTGTGTAAAATGTTGTTCATCAATTAGATTTTCTATATTAACAGGTCCTTTTGACATTTCAGGAAGTATACCTTCAGCATCTTCTTTTTTTGGATCTTTATAAATTTTTAGATACCCGTCAAATTTAATTACCGATCCAGTAGTCTTAAGAATAGTTTCTTTATTATCAGATGTTATCGTAATTGTATTTCTATCAAATTGAGCAGATTGCATTTGCGAGGATAAGGCTCTGCTCCAGATTAAATCATAAACTTTATGTTGGTCAGGACTCAAATATTTTTTAACTTTATCTGGTGATCTAGTAACATCAGTAGGTCTTATTGCTTCATGAGCTTCTTGAGCATTTTTTGCTTTCTTTCCAGAGTAGTTTATAGGATCTTTAGGCAAATATACCATACCATATTCTTTTTTAATAAAATTTCTAAAGTCTGATACAGCTTCAGGAGAAATGTTTGTTCCATCAGTTCTCATATATGTAATTAAACCTATAGTTTCTCCTTCTATCTCTATTCCTTGATAAAGTTTTTGTGCTATTTGCATAGTTCTAGAGGCTCCAAAACCTAACCTTCCTGAAGAAACTTGCTGAAGCGTTGAAGTAGTAAATGGACCTGAAGGATTTCTGCTTACAATTTTTGATGATATATCAGAAATATCAAATTTCATTTCTTTTATTTTTTTAATAGACTGATTAATATCTTCTTTATTTTTAAAAGAAAATTTTTCAACTTTTTTTCCTTCCAGTTGGGAAATATTTGATATTATTAAATTATTATTTTTATCTTTAAAATTTACTTTTAAAGTCCAAAACTCTTCAGGATTAAATAATTCAATTTCATGCTCTCTTTCAGTAATTAATTTTAAAGCAACAGATTGAACGCGTCCAGCAGACTTAGACCCAGGTAGCTTAGTCCACAAAATTGGTGAAATATTAAATCCAACTAAATAGTCCAGTGCCCTTCTAGCCATGTAGGCATCAACTAGGAGAGGTTCAATTTGTCTGGGATTATCAATTCCGTGAGTAACTGCTTTTTTTGTAATTTCATTAAAAACAACTCGTTCAACATGTTTATCTTTAAGAAGTTTTTTTTCATTCAAAAATTCTTTAACATGCCAAGCTATAGCTTCACCTTCTCTATCAGGATCTGTTGCAAGTATAATTTTAGAAGAATTTTTTGCTGCATCAGTTATATCTTTTAGATATTTTTTTGAAAAGGAATCAATTTCCCAAAGCATTTGGAAATTATTATTTGGATCCACAGAACCATTTTTTGAAGGAAGATCTCTTATATGTCCATAACTAGCTAATACTGTATAATCTTTACCTAGGTATTTGTTTATAGTTTTTGCCTTAGCCGGACTTTCTACAATTACTAAATTCATTTGTTTAATCTATGAAACTTTAGTGTCAAATATAATTTGATTTGTCAATTTAAGCTTTTAAAAATACTAAAAAATGGCCGTATACTTAGATTTTTATTTTATTCTCAGTTTTATTTTTGAGGTTATGAATATTTTTTCTATGAGTAAATATAATTAAAATAAAAAAAATAAAGAGAATTTTAGAGTCAGGAAGATCGATAATAATTGATGTTATATTGCTTGAGAAAAAAACTTCTCTTGCTAGATTGATAATGAATACGGTGAAGGTTGAAAAAATTGATGAAACTGATGAGTATTTAAATATTAAAGAAACAACAATCCATGTGAATATGAATATTATTGAAAGTTGAATTGATAAAGCAGAAATTATTCCTAGATATGTGGCAACACCTTTTCCGCCTTTAAATTTTAACCATACAGGAAATACATGACCTAAAAATGTTAATAGACATGATAATTGAACCCATTCACTATAATAATTAATTGATATAATGACCGGAATGTATCCTTTTATTGAATCAAATATTAGTGTTGTTAAAGCTAAATATTTATTTCCAGTCCTTAAAACATTTGTTGCTCCAATATTCCCGGATCCAATTTTTCTTATATCTTGTCCGCTAAAAAATTTTGTTATAATTAAACCAAAAGGTATTGAACCACATAAATATGAAAATAAAGATATAATTAAAAAATCCATTTATAAATTAAATCTTTTCGTAAGCAAGCTCGCCTTTAATAAATGTTTTTGTAACTTGACCCTGTAACTTTCTGTTTTCTATCGGAGTGTTTTTTGATTTTGATTTTAATTCACTTTTATTTACCATCCATGGTTTATTAATATCAAAAATGCATAAATCAGCATCTTTCCCTTTTTGAAGAGTGCCTTTGTCGACACCAAGAATTTTTGCAGGATTTGATGTAATTGCTTCAATCAGTTTCATAAGTTTAATTGATTTGTTGTGAAAAAGCTCCAAGGCTAAGGGAAGTAAAGTTTCGACACCAGAGGCACCAGTCGCAGCCTGTGAAAAAGTAAGTCTTTTTGATTCTTCATCTTCCGGCTTATGATCTGATACTATAACATCAATTATTCCTTCATTTACTGCTTTTACTAAAGTTTTTCTATCATTTTCTGTTCTAAGAGGAGGAGAAAGTTTTAAAAAAGTTTTGAAATCACCAATATCGTTTTCATTTAATGTTAAATTATTAATAGAAACACCAGTTGAAAATATTTTTCCTTCATCTTTAGCTTTTTTGATCACAGAAACCGTTTTTCCAGAAGATATTTGTGAAATATGATATCTACAGAAATATTCTTCTAACAATGACAAATCTCTTTCAACAATTATTTTTTCAGCTAGAGATGGAATTCCTTTTAGTCCAAGTCTAGTTGATACTTCCCCTTCATTAATTAATCCCCCATCAGACAAAATATTATCTTGAGCATGCTGAATTATTAGAGAATTAGATTGACTAGCAAAACTCATTATACGCAACATAATTTGTGGATCTTGAACAGTTTTAATCCCATCAGTAAAAGCAACTATACCTTTTCTTTTAAGTAAGCCAAACTCAGTCATTTGTTTTCCATCTGTATTTTTAGTTAAAGTAGCTGTTGGATAAATGTTTATTTTAGATTTATCTCTACCTCTGCGTTTTAAAAAATCGACCATTGAAACATTATCGATAGCAGGAGAGGTATTTGGCATGGAAACTATAGAAGTTACACCTCCCGATAGGGCAGCATTACTTAAAGTTCTAAAATTTTCTTTGTATTCGTAACCCGGTTCTCCAACAAATACTCTCATGTCAACAATACCAGGAATTAAAACTTGTTTTTTTAGGTCAATTTTTTCGACTTTTGATGGTAAATTTCCATTTGAAACTTTTCTTCCAGCCGCTTTTATTAAACCTTTAGAATCAATTATTAAACCACCTAATTCATCTAAATTATTTTTAGGATCAATTATTCTTGCGTTAATTAAATATTTTTCTTTCATTATATTTTTTTACAAAATATTTTTAAGCATGCCATTCTTATAGCTACTCCAAGTTCAACCTGTTCTCTTATAACGCTTCTATTTATATCGTCAGCAAGATTGGTATCAATTTCGACACCTCTATTCATAGGCCCAGGATGCATTATTAATGCATCTTTTTTTGCCATTTTTAATTTGTCTGGCGTTAAACCAAAAAATTCATAATATTCTCTAGCAGATGGAAGAAAAGATCCTTGCATTCTTTCATTTTGTAATCTTAACATCATTACTATATCGCATTTATCCAATCCTTTTTTCATATCTGTAAAAGATTTTACTCCAAGTCTTTCTATTGAATGTGGCATTAAAGTTTTTGGAGCTACGACATTAACTTCAGCACCAAGCATATTCATTAAATATATATTAGATCTAGCAACTCTCGAATGAAGAATATCACCGCATATTGCTATTCTAAGTCCTTCTATTTTCCCTCTTCTATTTATTATTGTTAATGCATCCAGTAAAGCTTGAGTTGGATGTTCACGTCTTCCATCTCCAGCATTTATTACAGCACAATTTACTTTTTGTGATAATAGATTTGGAGCACCTGAGTCTTGATGTCTAATAACAATAATATCTGGATGCATTGCATTCAATGTCATTGCTGTATCAATCAATGTTTCGCCTTTTTTAATAGCTGAATTTACTATATTCATCGACATTACATCTGCGCCCAATCTTTTTCCTGCAAGTTCAAAAGAGCTTTGGGTTCTTGTTGAAGGTTCAAAAAATAAATTTATTTGTGTTTTTCCTCTCAAAATATCCATTTTTTTTGAAGAACTTTTATTTAATGTGATAAAAGTTTTTGCTTGTTTTAAAATGTCAGATACTTGAGAAAAAGAAATGTCCTGAATACCTAATAGGTGATTTTGTTCTATTTTAACAGCTTTAAGTTTTTTAATTACAGCCATTAAAATCAACTCTATAGACCTTTAGTGGTAACTATGCAAGTATTTTAATTAATTTGATAAATAATCTATAGCACCCTGAAGTATAAAGGCAGCTGCGTTTTTATCTAATTTTTTGACTCTATTACTAACATTAGTGCCTAATTCTTTGGTTATTTTAAAGCTTCCTTCGCTTGAAAGACGCTCATCCCACATTGTGATAGGTGTTGTAATATTTTTTGACAAAATTGTTGCAAAATCTTCAGCTGATTGAGCTGATTTTCCTATAGACCCGTCCATATTAATAGGGTTACCAATAACGATTCCTTTTATGTTATTTACATCAATAATATGGTTAATTTCTTTTAATAAGCTCTGAAATTTGCTTTTTTTTATAATTTTAAGAGGGGTGGCAACTTTTTTGTTTTCATCGCATATTGCGAATCCTATGTTCTTTTTACCCGGATCTATTCCTAGCAATCTCGAATTAGTTCCTATATTTGTTTTAAATTCTTCAATACTGAGTATATTGTATGTTTTCATCTTAAATGCTATTTTCTCTACTTATTTGCCAATAATCACAAATGTCAATAGATAAAAATACAGTAAAACATATATCGAAATTAGCTAGAATTTCTTTGGAAGATAAGAAAATTGAAAGCTTGTCTAAAGACCTGACTTCAATAATGAAATTTATAGAAAAATTAAATAAACTTAATACTGATAAAACTGTTCCACTTACATCAATAATAGATGCTTCTCTGAAATCCAGAAAAGATGAGGTAAAAGATGAAAAGATAAGGGACCAAGTATTAAAAAATTCACCTGAAAAAAATGAAGAATTTTTTGTGGTTCCAAAGGTAATTGAATAAAATGTCAAATATTTATGAATTAACACTTACAAAATTAGTAAATGGTATTAAAAAAAAAGATTTTACATCTGAGGAAGTAACAAATTCATTTATTAATAATTCCAAAAAAGCAAAAAAATTAAATTCTTATATTACCGAATGCTTTGATAAAGCTTTAAAAGATGCTAAAAATTTTGATAAGAAGAAAGATTTTAATGGATTGTTATCTGGAATTCCTTTAGCCGTAAAGGATTTATTTTGCACAAAAAACATAAAAACGACTGCGGGAAGTAAGATATTACATAATTTTATTCCTACCTATGAATCAACAGTTACAAATAATTTGTGGTCACAAGGTGCTTTTTTGTTAGGAAAATTAAATTGTGATGAGTTCGCAATGGGATCATCAAATGAAACAAGTTTTTTTGGAAATGTCTTAAATCCACATGGTAAAGATTTGGTTCCAGGCGGATCTTCGGGTGGTTCGGCATCAGCATTGGCAGCTGAACTTACTCCAGCTACTATTGGAACTGATACTGGAGGATCTATTAGGCAACCAGCATCATTTACTGGAACCGTAGGTTTAAAACCTACTTATGGTAGATGTTCAAGATGGGGAATTGTAGCATTTGCTTCGTCATTAGATCAAGCAGGACCAATGACAAAAAATGTTGAGGATTGTGCATTGTTGTTACAAGCTATGGCAGGTTATGATCCAAAAGATTCAACATCAATAGATGTTAAAGTTGAAGATTATTCTTCTAACCTAACAGAAAAAATTAAAGGTTTAAAAATAGGCATTCCAAAAGAATATAGAGTTGACAACATGCCCAAAGACATCGACGAACTTTGGAAAAAAGGAATAGAT
>Ga0310344_10000943_pt1 | contig 22492 bp, 20 predicted proteins | sample HC15DNA20200_MG_FD_203801 | JGI IMG/M metagenome (GOLD analysis project Ga0310344, IMG submission 203801) | Marine microbial communities from station ALOHA, North Pacific Subtropical Gyre - HC15-DNA-20-200_MG | ecosystem: Environmental > Aquatic > Marine > Oceanic | place: Pacific Ocean: North... | reverse complement strand
GACTTTCAGGATTAGGACTAGACATTACACGTCACAATGCCGAATCCACTTTAAGGCTGGGTTTTCCGAGCTTAGTTACCGATCTAAACCACCCCTTGCCTTTCGCTAATGATTCGCTTGGGGGAATCACTCTGATAGAAGTTATCGAACACGTCATTCAAGCGGAGTTCCTCATAAGAGAGCTCTACCGCGTTATTCGTCCCGGTGGTTGGCTAATATTAACGACACCTAATGTTGTCCACTGGACTTATAGATTCAGAGCACTTACAGGTCACGCCCCTAAACAAGAAGGCTATCACTTTCGTTTCTTCACAAAGAAATCTCTAAATAACATTCTTCACGACTCAGGGTTTACCTTGCAAAACCACGCATCTTTCGGAAAAAACGCATTATTTACTCACTTACTGAGACCAATAAAAGGGCCGAAATATAAATTTCGCTACCTAGTGCCACAAATAGCGGAAAGTTTATTAGCACAGCACTTTGTTTGGAAGTTAAAGAAGCCTATTTCCAACTAGGACGAAGCTTGAGTCCACTCTGAATAGCTGGTTTTTTCTGCATTAATGCATCGCGCCACAGGTTCCATACTTTAATGTATTTATAAAAAGGAACGCTTGGATACAGGTGATAGTTCTGATAGACCATAAGGGGTGTTAGCAGCCACTCTTTAGCAAGGCGAATGGTTGTTTCCTTGTATTTGTCTTCTTTGGCTGAAATTTGTGCTGGGCAATGCGGGTCTTGGCCAAGAGAATCGCGTTCCATAACGCTCGTGAAGCTGCTTAAAAACGATTAGGGAGAAATTCAAGCACACTCATCGAACAGAGCGGCCATTTTATGCGTTAGGATTAAGTCTAGAGAGAACGTCATAAAGCAGTATCCTAAACCTTCCTACCCTTAAGGCTTTGCGACAACTTTACGGCGCTTTAAAAAAACAAGGAGATAATAACCAGTGATTGATCTTCATTATTGGCCTACACCCAACGGAAAAAAAGTTTCAATACTCCTTGAGGAATGCGGACTCGAGTACAGAATTGTACCGTGCGCGATTGGTCAAGGGGACCAATTCAAGGATGACTTTCTTAAAATTAGTCCCAACAATCGAATGCCCGCCATCATCGACCAAAACCCTAACGATGGCGGAGAACCAATTGCGATTTTCGAGTCGGGTGCCATCATGCTATACATCGCGGAGAAAGCCGACCAGTTTTACCCACAAGACATTCGCGGTCGTCACGAAGTAAATCAGTGGCTGATTTGGCAAATGGCGAATCAAGGACCGAAGCTTGGGGAATGTGGCCATTTCCTGCGCCTTGGAGACCGTGAAGGCGATCAGTCCTACGCGGTACGACGTTTCACGGACGAGGCTAACCGGCTTTACGGTGTTCTAAACAACCGACTCTATGAGAGCCCCTACTTGGCAGGCAGCGAATACACCATTGCCGACATGATTAGCTACCCCTGGTGTGTCAACTGGGAGGCTCAAGAACAAAACATTGAAGAGTTCCCATATTTCAAGCGCTGGTTTGACGAATTAAGCGATCGTCCTGGGGTAAAGCGAGGAATGGAAGCTGGAAGCGACCTTTCGATGGACCTCGCGAAGCTCTCCGAAGAAGAGCAAATCAAAATTCGGAAGATGCTTTACAATCAAAGAGCACGACCTGTTTCGAATGCCTGACTTAGGTCTAATACCCTTAGCGAGCACAAGCAAACTGGTGGAGAGTCCCAACTTTTAAAGAGTTAAAGAACTTTGATTGAACGTTCGCCGTCTCGAAGCCATACATCAGCAAAGGTACAAAGGCCCTTTCCGTGCTGAAAGCTACTAACTGCGATTAGCCAAATATGATTAACGCCACCGGGATCTTCGGCTAAGGCCGCCCTGCAATCATCGAATACGTTGCGGCGCTCTTCAATCCAAGTCCCCAATTGTTGGTCACCGCTTCTCACACAGTAATGAACTTCTCGAAAATTCCAATCTCTTACTGGACAACCGAAATGGGTTTCTGACGGAATATCGCAGCTCCAGAACCAAGTAAGGTCCCTACCGTTTTCGAATTCGCAAGCAATCGAAAAGTAATCGTGTGTCCTAACCGTATTTTCGGAGACGGAACTGGGAAACTGATCAAGCCTCCACCGCCAGCATAATTCCGTACTTTCAGTCAGAGGAAATCTCACAGGCTTGCGAACAATTCCTTGTGCATTATCTACTTTTACTTCGATACCGGGTCCGTACTCAGTGGAGACGTCCCGAAAAATATCTCCGAAGCCTGTTTCAAAAAGATAGCTCCAGCCCTGGGGAGTCCGAACGGGTGCCTTATATCGCTTAGCCTCTGCTGCGATGGCGTCTAGACTTGTGGAATCGCGGAGAGTCACGAGATCTTCACCAGGCTCACTATCCCACACCAACACTGTTGCAACTATTTCTCCACTTAACCCTTTGTAGGCTTTTTCATCACTTGCGAGCACGCCTCTTTCGTTTGCCCAAAATCCGTGAAGAAGACCCAGAAATAGTCTCCCTGATCCAAGGACAGGAATCGTCGTCGTATCTTGAGTCGGATTAAATATCTTTCCTGCGCGTCCAACCTTACCCCACAGGTGGTGCTTCGGACCGGCCCAGAGTTCCTGCTCTCGGCTCGACCAACTGACTCTCCCACTACCAAGAATTGTTATCCACTGGCCGGATAGCAGATCGACTTCGGTATCAACCCAGGGCGGTTGATCCGCAGGGAGTCTGAATTCATGGATTGCCAAAAGCGATGGAATCCGCGCGATCTGGTCGGTCAAGGCTTGCGCCTGATCGCTTAGTAAAGATTCCGACATTGGAGCCTCCAATGGTTTGTCACGAGAATTTTCGAAAGTCGCAATGAAAACTATTTTGAAGTGCGAGCGAGCTTTTTTCTCTCCTGGCGACGTTTATGTCGACGCTTGTTTAGGTGCTGCTTTCGTTTCTGTTTGCTTTTTGTACATGCCATATAAACTTTAGTAACCTCTTTTCGCAGACTTACAAGTTAGAGTCCTTAGCAACCTCTTGCCAGGTTTAGCGGTTACGAGCAATCTCACGAGATCGAATTTTTCGAAATACCCAGGCAAGTAAGGCGCTAAGAACTACTATTTTTATTGCCGTTATAAGTAGTAATATTCCACTAGATGTCATTGCAGAGGCCCCCTAAATAACTGAATCTGAAAAATCAAGAAGAACTGGGACGTTAGTTTCCATGCTCCGGAGGAGAGATAAAGATTGTAGATCAGCTGCGAGCAACGTGGTCATCTTCCGGACAGGATTCACAAAGTCGACGATTCAGTCGATGTGAGATAAAGAGGGCAAATGCGCCAGCAGCTAAAACAAGCCTACCTTCAATCGTTTCTTCCCCCATCTGATATCCCCAAAGCATCACCCCGATAGCAGCAGAAAATATGGCGACCATTCGCACCGCGCCGTGTCGATGCAATCCCCACAACGTCGCAATGAGCGCAAAGGTAGCCCCAATTGCAAGGAATCCAATTTCAATTCGCTCGTCTTCCAAAAGCTGCAAACCCAGAAGTGGGAACACCCCTACAGCGACCGGCAAGGCCAGACAATGAACGACGCATGCCAACGACAGCCAAGACCCAACTCGATCAATCATTCGTTAACTTACCCTTTCTCATTATCCATTAAACTTTCCTCGCTTCGGTCCTCATCCAGCCCCTTGGTGTACGACAATTTCAAGCTATCTGCAATCACACCAACCTTTTAATCTGGGATTCCAGCACTGAAACATAGGTGTCCCTGTCTACATTTCCCCCTGAAAGGACAAGCCCGACACGATTTCCTGCATTTTCTTCCCGTTCGACCAAAGCAGCAGCTAATGGCGCGGCTCCTGCACCTTCAGCAATGTTATGCGTGTCAGTAAAGTAACAAGACATTGCATGGGCAACTTGATCATCGTTTACCTGAACAATCTTTTCGACTCTTTTTAAAATCAGCCCGAGAGCTTGAGGATCAGGAACCCTTACCGCTAAACCGTCAGCGAGGGTCTCTGGCATACCTGTTTCGACTACTTTTTTTTGCTCAAAAGAATGAGCATAGGCAGGTGCGCCCGATGAGACTACGCCAATGATACGTGTACGTAATCCAAGCGCGTCTCTAGCCGCGGCTACTGAACATATCCCCGAACCAAGCCCTACGGGAACGTAGACAACGTCCAGAGAAGGAGCGTCCCTAAAAAATTCTATCGCGTAGCTGGCGACTCCGGGTAGAAGGTCGAGATCAAAGGATGGGACTAAATGCCAGCCTTCAAGGGCGGCCTTATTCCTAGCGTACTCATACGCTTCTTGAAAATCCTGTCCCACTTCCACAAGAGATGTTCCCAGTGAAACCATTGAAGCATTCTTTTCAGGATTATTGTTTTTCGGGACAATTATTAGAGAGTTGAGACCTAATCTTGAGGCTGCGAGAGCAACGCTCTGCCCATGATTCCCTCTCGTGGCCGCGACTACTGTCTTAAGCGTAGGATCTTCCCGTCTCTTCTTTGCAAGATAGAAAAGACCGCCTCGGACCTTAAAGGATCCTGTTAAACCGTGGTTCTCGTGTTTCACCCAAACTTCAGTTCCCAACCTGTCTGAGAGAAGCGGCCAGTGTCTGGTAGGAGTCTCTCCAAGTTCTCCCTTTACCCACTTAGCCGTCGATTCGAGTTCGGATCGTGTAAAGAGCTCAGGCTTTTGCATTTCCAAAGTCCCCATGAGTATTGAGCATAGCTTTTCCACAAATTATCTATTTTCACACGTTTCTAGAAGAATTTACTGGGAAACTGGACAGAACTTGCTGTACCCAAGACCAGAACTACTCGGCTTAGCTACTGTTGATTTCAAAGCAATTTCGTTGAATCTTGGTTTACCGAAAAACATTATCAAACCCGCGGGGGATCAAGTTTGATGGTACGCTGGCTCCCCAGCAGGAGGAAAAAATGGGAAGACTACAAGACAAAGTATGCATTATTACAGGAGCGACCGGTGGACAAGGTCAGGTAGCCGTCGAGCTTTTCGCAGCCGAAGGCGCGAAAATAGTCGCGAGTGATTTGGGTGACGACGGGCCTTCCGTACTCGCAAGCGCTATGAAAGCTCATGAGGGAAACGTCCTATACGTCCCTGCCGACGTCACTGTCGAGGATGATCTCCAGAGGATTGTAAAGACTGCTTTAGACGCATTCGGGCGCATCGATGTTCTATACAACAACCACGGCGCTATGGTTGGTGCGCCATTCCTCAGCCACACGATGGAAGAGCTCGACCTTGTTTTAAACGTTAACGTGCGAGCAACCTTCAGACTCACTCAGTTGGCTGCACTACAGATGGCAGATCAAGGAGATGGCGGTTCGATCATAAATATCAGTTCTACAGGCGGACTAGTAGGTTTTGACTCTATGGCCGGGTATGGTGCTTCTAAAGCAGGTGTGGCACAACTCGCACGATGTCTCGCAAATGATCTCAAGCAACATAAGATTCGTGTTAATTCGATCGCTCCGGGCGCTATTGACACGCCGATGCCACTCAAATACTTAGAAAACCTTGACATCGCCAAAGATGACTTCTTTAAAGCCGTTGGGGACGCTCACCTCGTAGGACGCATCGGTCAATCCGAAGAGGTTGTTCATCTTGCGGTGTTCCTTGCAAGCGACGAAAGCAGCTTTACCAATGGTGCAGTCATTCCCGTAGATGGTGGCTATACGGCGGTATAATTCAAAAAGACTAAACAGGAGAAGCGCATTGGCTGGGAGACTCGAAGGGAAAGTCGCGATTGTCGTTGGTGGCGGACAAACACCCGGAGACACTATCGGTAACGGAAGGGCTACTGCAATCACCTTTGCTCGGGAAGGTGCTCGTGTGCTTGTTGTTGATCGAAGAATCGAATCAGCCGACGACACGGTGACAATGATACAATCAGAAGGCGGGGAAGCCGCTTCCTACGAAACCGATGCGACCTCTGAAAATGATTGTAAGGAGATGGTTGCAGCTTGCTCTAAGGCTTTTGGCAGACTTGATATTCTACATAACAACGTTGGCGTTGCGGAAGGAGACTCTGGTCCCGCACATATCACGGAAGAAACTTGGGACCGAATCCTCAACGTAAATCTCAAGAGCGTCGTCATGCCTTGCAAAGCAGCTCTACCCGTCATGCGTGAACAAAGATCAGGCTCGATAATAAACATCTCTTCCATTGCGGCCATCTGTTCTCTGCCGTTGATTGCTTACAAAACGTCCAAGGCAGGCATTAATGCTTATACCCAAGCGCTCGCCGTAGGTAATGCGAAGCATGGCATCCGAGCGAACGTGATAATGCCTGGCTTGATGAACACCCCAATGGCAATTGAAGGGAATGTAAAATCTCGAGGGATTGCTAAGGAGCAGGTGATTTCCGAACGGGATGCGATGGTTCCTCTTAACCGAGAGATGGGGACAGGATGGGACGTAGCTTTCGCCGCACTCTTCCTTGCCTCGGACGAGGCGAAATTCGTGAGCGGCGTCATGCTACCTGTGGACGGTGCTCATAGTGCCCAAGTGGGTTGAATTCAACCCATACTTTTTCTTCCGTAGAGCACTAGAGCTATAGGAGCCCTCTAATTTCGGATTTTTGACCCTTGAACTTGCGCAGTAGAACGCAAGGCCCAGGCCTCGTGATAGCATCCAGACAACTAGTTTCTCCAAGGAGAGCCCCATGCGTTTTGGTTTTTTTGCAATGCCGTCACATCCCCCTGAACGTGATATCCGAGAAGGAATGGAGTGGGATCTACAAGTTCTGAAATGGTTAGATGAACTTGGATACACGGAGGCATGGATCGGGGAGCACCACACCGCTCCCTGGGAGCCGAACCCTGCACCAGATTTGCTCGTGGCTCAGGCTTTTCGGGAGACCAAGAACCTACGAATTGGGCCCGGTGGATTCCTTCTTCCGTATCATCATCCCGCCGAACTAGCCAATCGCGCTTGCGTTTTGGACCATATTTCAGAGGGCCGATTTAATTTTGGAGTTGCAGCGGGCGGGCTCCCCAGCGACTGGGCAATGTTTAACGTCGACGGCATGGGTGGCGAAAACCGTGAAATGACACGCGAATCGTTAGAAATAATTCTTCGGCTATGGACCGAGGAGGCACCCTTCGACCATGTTGGGAAGTATTGGTCCGTTAGTAAAAAAGAAACCATGTTCGAAACCCTCAAGCCTCATCTTTCACCTTTGCAAAAGCCCCACCCTCCCATTGGTGTCGCCGGGCTCTCCCAGGGTTCGGACACCCTCAAACTTGCTGGCGAAAGGGGCTACATGCCCTTGAGTCTTAATCTAAACCCAACCTATATCGGAAGTCATTGGGACTCCGTTGAAGAAGGTGCCCAGAGAACCGGTCGCGTTCCGGACCGAAACGAGTGGCGTCAAGTCCGTGAAATTTTCGTGGCCGATACCGATGAAGAGGCATATAACCTCGCAGTCAATGGACCGATGGGCAGGATGAATCGAGAGTACTTCTTACCCCTTTTGGGCAATTTTGGCTTCCTCGATTTCTTAAAGCATGACAGCGCAGTGCCGGACTCCGAAGTCACTGTGGAATATTGCGCGAAGCATAACTGGCTTATCGGATCTCCCGATACTGTCGCGGAAAAGCTTGAGAAAGTATATGAAGACGTGGGCGGTTTCGGAATGCTGACCGTATTTGGGTTCGACTACGTGGAAAACCCCGAGGCTTGGAAGCACTCTTTAGAATTAATAATTCAAGAAGTCGCTCCTAAACTCAGTCACCTGGAGATAAAAGCTGCCGCGTAACCGTGATAGCATGTAGCCTTAGTGGCAATAACCTCTGAAAGATATCAAAGATACTAACACCTAGGAGAACTTCAAAAATCGATGGGACGACTACAAGACAAGGTTGCAATAATTACCGGTGGAGCCAGAGGACAAGGAGCTTCAGAAGGTGAAATCTTCGCGAGAGAAGGTGCGACCGTAGTACTTACAGACATTTTGGACGAAGATGGAGAAAAGTGTGCCGATAAAATTGGTGGTCGCTTCATTCATCACGATGTCACCAGCGAGAGAGAGTGGGAAAATGTTGTCTCCGAAGTTATCCAGAGTCTCGGTCGCATAGACGTACTTATTAACAACGCTGGCATTTTTCAGGCGGATTCAGTCACAAGCACCTCCCTTGCTGATTGGGAACGTATGATCGCAATAAATCAGACGGGTGTGTTCTTGGGAATGCGCGCGGTAGCTGCACCGATGAAGGAACAGCAAAAAGGTTCGATCGTTAATATTTCTTCGGTAGCAGGCCTCGAAGGTCAACCTTACACGATGGCCTATAGCGCTACAAAATGGGCTGTTCGGGGTATGACCAAAGTGGCGGCCGCAGAGCTGGGTCGACACAATGTAAGAGTAAATTCGATCCACCCTGGCCTTATAGAGACCGTCATGTTGGAAGAGATTCCGTGGATTAAGCAAGGAAAGAAGGACAAGATCGTGCAGGGAATTCCGATGAAACGCGCCGCCCAGGCAGAGGAAGTCGCTAACCTTGCGCTGTTCTTAGCTTCAGATGAATCATCTTACTGCACGAGCAGTGAGTTCGTAGTAGATGGAGGTGTACACCGATGAGCAACCATACCTATGACGTCCAAATACGCGAAGGGACAATCGTCGATGGGACCCGCGTCCCTCGCTACAAAGGCGATGTCTTTATTCGTGACGGAAAAATTGTCCAACTTGGAGGGCGCCCTCAGGGCTCGGCGAAACAAACAATTGATGCAGAAGGACATATCGTCGCCCCTGGCTTTGTTGATCTTCATACCCACTACGACGCCCAAATCCGTTGGGACCCTTGGTGCACGATCTCCGGCTGGCATGGAGTCACATCTGTTGTGCTAGGGAATTGTGGGTTTGGCTTTGCGCCGGTTAAAAAAGATTTCCGAGAACGTTCTATGCTGACGATGACTCGTACCGAAGCTATTCCACTCGAATCGATGAAGGCGGGAATGGAATGGGATTGGGAAACCATCCCCGAGTACCTCGACTCCCTCGATCGCGCCCCCAAAGGTGTCAACTGCCTTCAGTACATGCCTACGGCATCCTTGATGGTCTATGTGATGGGACTCGAAGAAGCCAAAACAAGATCCGCTACTGAGGCCGAGCAAAAAGAGATGAAGCGCCTTTTACATCAGGGAATGGATGCAGGACTTTGCGGCTTCTCGATCCAAAGATTGGGCGAACACTCAACGCAGGCAGACTATGATGGTTCTCCAATGGTAACGGATACCATGTGCGACCAAGACATTCTGGCCCTTGCCGAAGTACTGGCAGAACGTGACGAGGGATTCATCCAAATCACTCAATTCACCGGGAATATGAAAGAAGATCTGAAGTTCCAGGAGAAACTAGCTGCTGTTAGTGGTCGGCCGGTCCTACACAATGTCGTTCCGGTCAGTCCGAAGGTAGCTCGCATCCATGAGAAGAGAATTGCATGGCTCGAAAGCAATCAACGCGAAGGTAGACGAATTTTTGGACAGAGTGCCACCATTCGAACTGGTTTCGCTTTTACTCTGGCAGATTGGAATCTTTATGATCACAGTCCTGCTTGGGCCGAAGCCACAACAGGATCTGTAGAAGAGAGGATGAAGAAACTTCGAGACCCTGGTCTTCGCGAGCGAATACGAGAAGAAACTGAAGGCGCTGCATCTCGATTCCAAGAAGTTCAAGGAGGAGTCGGCGGTCCTATTCGGAAACTTTTGGTACAAGATGTTGGCGAGCGACCCGAGCTCGAACACTACGTAGGAAAATCTCTCGAACAAATTGCTCAAGAACAAGACAAATCGGTCGTCGATGCTCTTATAGACGTTTCCCTAGAAGGCGAACTCGCAGTGGAATTCTTGGGACCCAACCGAGGCTTTAATGCCGACCACATGGCGGACATGATCCTTTCTTCGCCCTACACGTTTCCAGGAGTTTCAGATGGTGGCGCTCACACAAAATTCTTTAACGGTGGTTCGTTCACTACTGACTTTTTGATGTGGCTTGTTCGGGATGAAGAGAAGATCAGTCTTGAGGAAGCTCATTATCGTTTAAGCTGCTTGCCAGCGCACGCAGCAGGTTTTCAAGACAGAGGTGTTTTAAGAGAAGGAGCCCCCGCGGATGTTGTCGTTTACGACCTCGACGCACTCGACGTAGATCCGAGCTGGGTCGGCGAGGTTGCCCACGATTTCCCGGGTGGAGGATGGCGACGCGTACAAAGAAGTAAAGGCTACCGCGCCATACTCGTGAATGGGGAAGTTACTTTCGAAGAAGGAGAGTGCACAGGAAACACTCCCGGAAAACTTCTCCGGCACGGAAAAGCCTAAACAACGGCCAAGACGCAAGTAGACAAGGAAATCAAGAAGATCGCTCACCGGCTATCGCGCTTGCGTACTTGTCTCTGGGAGCCCCGAGCAATCAAGTTTGAATTATTAAGGACGATTTAGCGCATCATCTCCCAAGCTCACCGCCAACGATGTGCTCAGGTTCGGTTGTACACAACCAGAGTGCGTTTTACCCCGGACCAGAGTCATTCCGAGCTCATCTATCGTTGCATCCGGTTGCAAAGTGCATTGCGCACTACATGCATGTAGTGTCAAAACCCTTCTCATTTTCTCACTGAAGTTACTTCTGGTGGTATGCATCAAACGTGAATGAAAAAAAACTGCGCTCCCTGCCTGAACCTTAAGGGCAACTGTTTCGGGACTAGAACGCGCATTCTCCACCTCATATGCAAATGCATTGGTCAGAGTCCCGGGCATTTCATGTTCCCTTAGAGATCCTTTATGGGAACCGGGTATAACTTGGAGGCCACCATTATCTTCATCGGTGTCATCCAGTGGCACCCAAACTCCTAGGATATTGTCATGAGGTCCGAAAGGAAAGTAATAAGCGTCCTGATGTAATGGATGAACGCTTTCGATTTTTCTAGGTTTATAAATCACCATTAAAAGAAAGCAAATCAAATCAGGTCCCAAAAGAAGTTCCAGCACATCGAGTATCTTCGGTGTGTAAAGAAAGTCCCTGAAAGTTATGTCGAATCTATCAGGATTCAAGATTTTCCACATTTCATCTTCGGGGTCGTCCGGGGTTGGCACAAGCCCTTTCGCCACGCGAATATCACGCATGAGTCGCCCCTTGGCCTCGTCAGGGTATTCCCCTCGAACAACGGCGCTTGTTCTTGTTTTATAAAGGGCGATCTCATCGGACTTAAGCACGTCGGGAACGACTATAAAGCCTTTTTCTTCATAGTCGTTTTTAAGAGAGCCATTCTTCAATTGCATCTACAAATCCTAGCGAGCTTCCGACTTTAATCCGAGACCAAACTCAGTGAGTCGCTCTTCCAACAGTGGAATCCGATCGTGTCCCCAAAATCTCTCCCCTTCAAATACAAATATTGGAACGCCAAAAATCTGATCGTCATGGGCCTCCTCCATCCCCGCTCTAAACTGCCGTTCGCCCTCTCCATCGTTTAAAAATCGCTCGAAGTCTCGCTCGTTCCCACCGAGCTCTCGAATTAAAGAAGAAACCTCTTCCCCTGAATCAAGTTCAAGCCGGTGGTCAAAAAAGCGCTTGAAGCTCTCGCGCGTATATTCCTTAAAAAAGTCGAATTCCTGGGAGAAATATGCCCCTATGAGCGAAGGAGTACTGTCGTAGATTTTTCTGGGACCTCTTATAGCGAAACCTCCCCTTCTATTCGCCCAGCGGCGAGCATCCTGGTAAGAATATTGAACTTTCCACTCCGAGTAGACGCTCCTCTCTCCTTTGCCCTTAATTCTGAGCTGAAAGGGAATCCAGCGAATTTTGACCGAAAATCGGCTAGAGAGCTCAAAAGCGGGCTCAGCGGCTAAAAAGGCAAACGGACTCTTGTAATCAAAATACAATTTCACTTCTTGGGGCACGAAAGTTCACTCCTTAGGGACGTCATGACCAACAGAGCGTATAATATGATCTTCGGAGGAGACACTATGGAACTAGCGAAATTTGGTAGTCAAATTTGTCATGTGGACCTTTCCCAGGAGACCGTAGAAAGCAAGGCGGCCCCTGAAGAATGGGTCCAACAATATATTGGTGGGCGAGGCCTCGGTGTTCGTTACGTTCTGGAAGCCGGTGCTTCGGTAGACCCCCTAGGACCGGAAAATCCTCTTTGCTTTATAAATGGTCCCTTAAGTGGTTCCGAACTCAACATGAGCGGACGTTGGGCTTGTGTAACGAAATCCCCTTTAACCGGAACGGTTACCGACAGCCACCAAGGGGGATGGACCGCCGCGAGAGCACGTTGGGCTGGATTCGATGGCATCATCTTCTCTGGAAAGGCAAACCGCCCGGTTTACGCCTTTCTCGAAGATGGAGAAGTTTCGATTCGAGATGCCTCAGAAGTCTGGGGCAAGGACGTGCACGAGACCGTTCAGTTCTTTCGTGACCGCTACGGCGAAAAGAATCTGTCTGTCTGCACAATCGGACGAGCAGGAGAAAGTCTTTCGAGGTTTGCAGCTTGGGTAAATGAGGATGACCGTGCTTTTGGACGAGGTGGCACGGGCGCTGTCGGCGGTAGCAAGAACCTTAAGGCTATTGTCATAAGAGCCAAGAGAAAGAAATCATCGGCAGGTCGTCAGACCGACTACGACGTAGTTAGAAAGGATGCCTTGTCCGCCATCCGGGACGAAGCACATATAACAAGCCCCAAAAAAGGTGGCCTTTCAGTTTATGGGACCAATGTGCTCATGAATGTGACTAATACAATCGGGGCCCTTGGAACAAAGAACAGTCAGCTGACTTCTTTCGGAGAAAAGGCAGAAGGAATAAGCGGTGAATTCGTTACGGACAATCTTTTGACAGGCAACCCGACATGCCACGCATGTCCCGTAGCCTGCAAAAAAGAAGTCGAAATCAAAGAAGGGGCCTACAAGGGTCTGAAAATGGAGAGCATCGAGTATGAATCCTCCTGGGCGCTAGGGGCAAATTGCGACAACGGCGACATCGGCTCGATAGCGAAACTCATAGATCAATGTAACGACTACGGGCTCGACCCAATTGAACTCGGTGGGGTTTTCTCTGCATACATGGAAGCCTCAGAAAAGGGCTACGTTGAAGGCCCAGGGCTTAACTGGGGAGACCAAGAAACAATGGTTGCGTTGACTGAAAAAATAGCAAGTCGGGACGGTATCGGGGATATCCTTGCCGAGGGTGCTACAAGAACCGCCGCACATTTTGGTCATGCGGAACTCGCTATGGCAGTGAAGGGACAAGCTATTCCTGCTTACGACCCACGAGGGATAAAAGGCATGGGACTTGGCTATGCAACGAGCAATCGCGGTGCATGTCATCTAAGAGGGTACACGGCTGCCGCGGAACTTGGAGTTTTGGACATGGGACTAGATCCAGTGGAGTGGAGAGGAAAAGGCGATCTTTTGAAAACCTTCCAGGATTTGGCGGCTTTCGCCGATAGCTTAGACCTATGTAAGTTCAGTTCGTTTGCCGAAGATGCCGACCTTTACGCAAGACAATATGCCGCTGCAGTCGGCGTCGACTTCACCATGGAAGACGTCATGATTGCAGGAGAAAGAGTGTATAACCTGGAACGGCACTACAACAACCTCGCCGGGTTCCGCGAAGGTTCCGACACCCTACCAAAACGATTTACCGAAGAGCCTTCGACCTTTGGAGGGTCGGAGGGGCATGTTTCAGAGCTCTCCGACATGTTGACTGAATACTACGAGGCCAGAGGATGGAACGAAGGAGTTGTCCCCGATTCGAAACTCGAATCGCTAGGGATCATCTAAGAACAGCTTCCGCCCGCCACTGCAGGAAAAAAGTCGAGGGTCTCTGAACCATCCACCGTTGTATTCAAACCCAATGGAAGAAGGACGGCACTCCGACCGTTTATAAACATGTGAACAAAGCGCGAGAGATTCCTGTCTTCGTCCAACATCAAAGGGATTAGTACCGGATACGACTCGAAGAGGACATCCAGTACAGTTTGCGCCGAGCAACCTTTCGGCACCTCTAAATGGATCGTTTTTTGCCCTACTGCATGTCGAAGAGTGGCAAAAAGGTTTACTCGCAACTCGTTACCTCAGGATACTGTCAAGATAGTGGCACGATCAGAGTCTCGGCTGTTTTCTCCAGATACTGTTTAAATTCGTCGGCGCTTGCAGCAAATTTCCCGACAATGATCTGATCGATACCCAGATCAGCATATTGCTTAGCTTCATCGAGAGTTATTTCCTCGCCACCGAGGTTCTTAGATACCGCGTAATGCACGTTCGAGGCATCCCTCCCGGCTCCCTCGGCAAACCGCTTAATTGTTGCAACGTGTTGTTTGGCGCCTTCGATGCTCACGTTAATTCCCCACCAACCATCTCCTAGCTCGCCAACTCGGCGAAGAGCAGGCTCACTCTCTCCGCCAAAAAAAATCGGAGGGTGTGGTTGCTGAGTCGGCTTCGGATAGGAACGTACTTTCGAAAATTCACAAAAGTCACCCTTGTGTGAACTGGCACCGGGGCTCCAGGCGGCTTGCATGGCCTCTAAGTAGTCAGCCGTCCGCTGTGCTCTTTTGGACCACGGCACACCTATTGCTTCGAACTCTTCCTTAAGCCAGCCAATGCCAACTCCAAAATCAAAACGACCACCCGAAAGTCTGTCTAAACTCGCCACCTCTTTTGCAGTCACCAAGGGATTACGCTCGGGCACAAGACAAATCCCGGTGCCCAGTCGAATTGTGTTTGTTTCCGCCGCAGCGTAGGTCAAAGCTAAAAATGGATCGAGAAAATCCATTTCTTCAGGAGCAAATCCCATCTTCCCGTCTGGATTGTAAGGATACTTAGATGAATATTCATCGAGAAGAACTATGTGCTCGGGCGACCAGAGCGAATGAAATCCACACTCCTCACTTGTTTTCGCTACAAGAGATATAATCTCGGGGTAAGCAGCAAGACCTGGGCCAATAAATCCAAAACCGAACTTCATCTTCTTTTCCTTTCGGGGCTAACTAGCCTTTGTAAGCCTGTGGCCCTCGGATTAAACCTCCAGGAAGGGCTCCCGTAGGCTCTCCATTTTCATAAGTTTGTATACCATCTTTAAATGTCGCCTTATAGCCATCAACACGCTGTAGTAAGCGACGACCATTTGCGGGCAAATCGTGGACAGCCTCAGGAGCATGAAGCGTAAGCCCCTCAAGATCAATGATATTAAGGTCTGCTCGATATCCCGGTGCCAATACTCCGCGATCATGTAGGCCGTAAGCTGTGGCCGTGCTCTGTGTCTGCAAGTGAACAGCTCTTTCAAGTGGAAGTCGCGGACCACATTCCCGATCTCTTACCCAGTAACTAAGCATGTAAGAGGGGGAACTCGCATCACAAATAACGCCACAGTGTGCGCCACCATCAGACAGGCTGAGAAGAGCCTGTGGGTGTTGCATCATTTCCCGAATAGGCTCGAAACTTGCGTCGGAGTAATTGATTATCGGGTAGTAGATGAATTCTCCTCCTTCCCTCTCGAGCATACAATCCAACAACACTTCCTGCGCCTGTTTTCCTGTACGCTCGGCAATAGCTGCAACACTTTCTGCGTTATCTGGCTCGTAGTTGGGAGGGTCGCCCAGCGGATACATATTTCCAAAATGGTGAACAAAGAAACGATCGAACTTGCCTGTCAAATCCGTGCCTTCGGCTATTAACTTATCTCTAATCTCCGGGCGTTTTAACTCCCTCACTCTCTCAGAAAGCGGAAGATCCGACAGCATTTTGTATGTTGGATGACCCATAAATGGGTGCATGCTTGCATCGAAGTTCAAAAGCATACCTGCAGGACGATTGGCAACCTGTAACCGAAGGTTCGCTCCTTCGGCAACTGCCTCTTCCGTCCATTTGAGAATGTTCCTCCACTCATCTGGCTCTCGATCGGATTGAGCGCAAGTAAAGCTTACTGGCAAGCCGGTTTCCTTGGAGAGATCTCGCATCCAGTGAATATCATCCTTGAATCGACCTAATGCCCCGCCTATTCCAAAATCAGTAGCGATCTCAAACACACCATGACCTACCCTCCCACAAGCTCTTCCAATTGCCATTAGCTCCTCGTGGCCAGCAAAAGTTCCGGGTACAGGAGTCCCATCATTTGCTCTGTGAAACATAGTGCGAGACGAACTAAACCCGAGCGCACCGGCTCGAAGCCCGTCCTCTACAATTTTAGACATCGCAACGAGGTCCGCATTGGTGGGGTCCTCATTAGCAGTCCCCCGTTCTTTCATAACGTAAGCTCGCACAGCGCTATGGGGGACCTGCGTTCCGAAATCCAGTGCTCTCGGAAGCTTCGCCAAAGCATCTAAGTATTCCGGAAAGCTCTCCCATGCCCACTGGATACCTTCCGACAAGGCACTTCCCGGGATGTCCTCAACCGACTCCATAATGCCGATAAGCCACTCTCTGCGATCTGGAGCGGCTGGGGCGAAGCCCACACCACAGTTGCCCATGACTACTGAAGTAACCCCGTGCCAACCAGTAGGAGCTAGGAAGGGATCCCAAGTCACCTGACCATCGTAATGAGTGTGTACGTCGACAAATCCTGGCGTAACTATGAGGCCATCGGCATCGATCTCTTCTCTTGCTAAACCAGCCCTGCCCTCCGATGAAACGACAAGACCTTCATCAACAGCCACATCAGCGGTCCGAGTGCGGTGACCCGTCCCATCTACCACGGTTCCACCACGTACTACCAAATCATGCATATGAGCCCTCCGGAGGATTCTCAGTAACGATAGCGCATACGCTCCCGTGAAAACCTCATTTACAAGCTCGATTTTGAACATCAAAAGGTGGTAAAAGAAGGCTATGGACACCTCACCGAAAATCTTCGAAGCTGGAGACCTGCACCTTCAATGCGGCGTCGTATTGGAAGACACAAAACTAGCCTATCAAACTTATGGAACTCTGAATAAAAGTGGAAACAATGCGATCGTACACCCCACCTGGTATGGTGGCCGTCATTCCGATGTTGAATGGTTAATCGGTCCGGGGCGCCCGCTAGACACCAATCGTTTTTTCATTGTAGTGCCGAATCTATTCGGAAACGGTTTATCTACTTCCCCGAGCAACATGCCGAAGAAGCGAGCATCGGAAAAATTTCCTCGGATCAGCCTCTATGACAACGTGGTTTGTCAACACAAATTAATAACGGAAGTGCTGAACGTAAAACACATCCGATTGGTAATGGGCTGGTCCATGGCGGCGATGCAGACCTTTCAGTGGGGTTGCCTATTTCCGAATCTGATCGATAACCTTGCGCCCAGTTGTGGAGCCGCCCGTTGCTCACCGCACAACTCTGCCATGTTGGACGGCTTGCGTGCCGCATTGACGGCCGATAGCGCGTTCGATGGAAACCTTTTCAAGACTTCTCCAACCAGAGGAGTTCAAGCAATGGCAAAAGTTTACGCGAGCTGGGGAACGGGTCAGGCTTTCTTTCAAGAAGAAGCTTACAAAGACATAGGGTTCGCTTCCGCAGAAGATTATGTTGTAGGTTTCTGGGAGAATTTTCTCAAAAGCCATCACCCTAACGATTTGCTCAGTATGATTGACACCTGGAATCATGGCGATATCAGTGCAAACCCAAAATTCCGTAACAACTTTGAAGGAGCACTTAAGGCGATTAGCGCAAGAACTGTGGTCTTGTCCGCTAAAACAGATTTGTATTTTCCTCCTGAAGATTCCGAATACGAAGTTACCCATATTCCGAACTCGGAAATACGCTTATTCCATTCAAATTTCGGTCACTTAGCCGCCGGGTGGCTAAACCCTACGGATGTAGAACTGCACGAACGCACTATCCGAGAACTGCTCGAGTTATAAATGAGAACGCGCTATCCTGCGATTCGAGTTCGAAACCATACTTAGGGGACAGACTGTGGGCGACGCAAGAAATGTCAATGCATTATTCAACTACTTGGATGTCGATCAAGGAAAACCAGCGTACTATTTGTACCAACCAGATAACGAAGAGCCAATCGAACGACCCAAGAATGCAAAACACCTAATGAAGGTAACCGACGTACGAAGTCGTCTCGGAGACCTATCTCTTGACGTTGAAGGAATCGACATGCTCAGCTCGGCGTCGAACGTCCCGGACTTTTATGACTCGGAATCCGTCAAGGCAACCTATTATCCAGAAGTTGAGGAAATCGTCCGCGAACACACCGGTGCAACAAAAGTATTGGTCTTCGATCACAACGTTCGCTGCGGTCCGCGCCACGACGCGGGCGAAAAAGGAGTAAGTTCCCCTGTGCGCTTCGCACACAACGATTATACGATTGATTCTGGCCCCCAGAGAGTAAAAGACCTCCTCCCAGATGAAGCGGACTACTTACTTAAATACCGTTTCGCCGTCATTAATGTCTGGAGACCGATCAACCACCCCGTACAAGACGTACCCCTGGCTGTATGTGATGCAAGCACTATGGAACAAAAAGACTTCGTCGCCACGGACTTAGTCTATCCCGATCGTACGGGTGAAATTTATTCCGTAAAACATCAAAATCGGCACCGTTGGTTCTTCGTTTCCGACATGAAACCAGATGAAGTTATGTTATTAAAGTGTTACGACTCAGATGCAACGGTCGCACGATTTACGGCTCATTCGGCTTTTAACGACCCCGAGGCTCCAGAAGGCGCACCCTCGAGAGAAAGTATCGAAGCAAGAACCTTAGCCTTCTTCGCGCCGGAGGCTTGAAGAAACATCCAAGAGCGTGTAGCCATTGACTGGACCCCTCACCGCACCACTCGTAGACTTAACCCTAAACAACGTGTGGAGGAAGGGGCAACACGGAGCGTTCCGAGGGTTTCTTGGCGTTTTTTTATCGGTTTATTTTTTAAATCTGGTTTTTACTGGTGCCGAATTATCCTTTCCCTCAGAGCTGTCCTACCTATCGCCTTCCGTCAAGAATGCTCTTAGCTTAAATCCTAAGATTCCTTTTGATACCTTGCTTTTAGTCTTGGGCTCAGTGTTGAGTATTGGATTAATTTCAGGATTCAGGATTCGCGCGATCACTGCGGTTCTAATGCTTTTATTATTGTTCTCACCGTTTCCCTTGGTACAGAACATAGCGACTACTCTCCTGCTCTTTTGGCTTCTGACTCTCAACGCAAGCCTCCCTCAGCCATCACGTGATCTCCCAAACCTTAAGAGCAAAGTTGTCCAGAAATCACCTGCGCTTTCCAAATTTCACTTTTGGTCTGCTTGGACGATTTTGGCGGGGGTGCACGCGCACATCGCTCTTTCTTCAATATCTGCTTTGCTACTCACTGAAACCGACGACGCTACAAACGCGCTTCAAACTCTATTAGAGCACTCCCCTACTCCAGGCATTCCAGCTGCAGTAATAGGTTTTTCCATGAGCCTAACGTTTGTATTGTTAGCAGTCGTTAAATCGATGCGTTCAAGATTTTGGATTCTGATAATGTTACTCACTTTTTGTAAATTTCTTATGGAACCCAGTCTTTCGGAGGCTGCCTTGCTCCTTGCGTACTTTTCAGTTTTCGACCCCAATTGGTTTCCTGGAAAAGGTGGACCCTACAGACTTTTTTATGATGGAAACTGTGGACTATGCCATAAATCTGTTCGCTTTATTATTTTCGAACAATCTCTACCATCAAAGTTTCTCTTTTCGACTCTCCGATCAGGGCATTTCGATAAAATACCTTCACACATTCGTAGTACGATCCCAGATTCATTGGTGTTAACAAAGCATGAAGGGTCTCTAGACATTAAGTGCCGCTCAGATGCTGTGATCGCTATTCTTGAAGGTATCGGAGGGACATGGCTATTTGTCGGATGGCTCATCTCGCATATTCCGAGAGTAGTACGAGATGGAATTTACGACGTTGTCGCAAAACAAAGGGCTAATTTTTTTTCAAAACCAATCGAATCGTGCCCAATAGTTCCAGCTTGGGCGAGCAATCTCTTTGAGGACGAATAGGAATTTTATTCAGATTTTCTCTTATTCATCTGACGTGTCACGATATAATCGCGAACAATGCCCGCTATAAATTCAAGAGCCGCCCTTCTCGGCTATCTGATTGCTCTAGGGATGATAAGTGCCATGTTTACAGTAGGCTGTCAGTCAGGCTCGCCAATGATGGATTCCAGGCTTGACAAACCGGGTGTGCCTATCGGCAAATCCGCTTTTTTGAAGGCAGGATCTCTCACTTACAGTTCTGCAGAGCTTAGATCTTGGAATGACGGCGGCGCTATCGTGGATTTTGTTATAGCGAATGGAACCCATCGCAACTACAGCACGATCACCGTGGTTGTAATCTTATTAGGCAAGAATGGAGAACGAGCGTCCCAAAGGGCCACTCTATTTAACTTGGAGCAAACAACGGATGGACGATCAGTAGCGCGGTTCGAGAAACTTGACTTTGCGGTTGACGATATAATCTTTGAAGTCGTCGACTCTCAGGATTTGTATTGAAAATATTGACTTCGAAATCCAATAGAAAATCTCCGCAGACTTGGTGTTTCAAACTTAAACCCAACGGTTTAAAAAGTTTTTAAACGGAACATCTATCTTCTTGACGTTTTGAACCCACTCCTTGGTCACAGCGGGATCATCACTGGAAGATGACATTGGCATAATCAGATCAACCTGGCCGCCAAACCTTTCTTTAATTTGAGGCAGTACGTCGTCATGAGTCCCGATAACTGCGAATAGCCTAAGTACATCGTCATCAATCTCTTTTGACATCTCATCCCACAATCCGCGCCTAGAAAGATCGTGCAACTTTGCGCCCAGATCCAACAAATCGTGTTGTTCCAGAACTGGCCAGTAGGTTCTCGTGGAGCCATAAAAGGCGACACGATATCGAACGAACTCGGAGAGTCGAGCCACAGTGTCCGAATCCGGCCCAGTGACCAGAAAACCGCCGCCGCTTAAGCATAGATTTTCTCTAGACTGCCCCCCGGCCTCCATGCCTCTCTCGAGCTCCGGCTTCACCACATTGTCAAAATATTTACGGGTGCAAAATGGATGCAATTGCACTCCATCGGACAACTCGCCGGCCAATTTGATCATTGCCGGGCCCACCGCTGCGAGAGTTATTGGGACCATCGGTTGTTTGCTAGGAGGAGGTGAGAAATTTGGTGTCATCAGATCAAACCGATAGTGGTTGCCTCGAAAGTTCAGTTTCTCGCTCAACTCCCAGCATCTCCAGATGGCACGAAGCGAGGCTATGTATTCACGCATTCTGGGAACTGGGGGGGTCCAGGGAACTGAAAACCGTCTCTCATTATGCCCCTTTACTTGAGGACCAAGGCCTAGAACAAATCGACCGCCTGAGGCTTCCTGAAGGTCGAATGCCGTATTTGCTGTCACCATAGGACTTCGGTTGAAAGAAATAGCGATACCAGTCCAAAGTTGGAGATTCTTTGTATGCTCCGCAGCCAACGCTAGAGGCATAAAAGGCTCATGAGCGTTCTCCATCGTCATAAAAATGTCCGCACCTAAGCTCTCCGCATTAATCGATTGCGCCCTGACATCACGCAGAGACTTTCCAGACCAGCGACTTGCAAGAAACATGACTTCCCCCCCCAGATAAGATCTTCGTCAGTTAAGATCATCACAACACTGGAACAAAGTCCACACTCTTTGAAGTGCAGAAGCGAACAACATAGAAGGCGAATTGAATGGCCAAATCCGTAACTCTAGAATCTCAGACGAAAAAGATCCGAGCATGGATGCTCGGTCTACATGGAACTTATGCGCTCGATATCGGCGGACGAATAGGAGCTTTTCAGGCCCTGCGTGAACTTGGAGGAAAGGCAACGTCCCAAGACTTGGCTAAACATCTTGCTTTGGATCCGCGCCAAGTGCACGCTTTCTGCATGATGGCCACTACCCTTGGGCTCTTTACAGAGGAAAAACGGCTTTTCAGCTTCGCTCCGTATATGGACGAAATACTCCAAGAAGACAAGCCTGATCTTCCAGGAATTCACACACTGATAGAAATTGCGAAGGATTACCCCGGTTACCCTCAAGCGTTCACAGAAGGGACGCGAAAAACGTTTGCCGAACATGATCCAGAATTTTTCTCCCGACAAATCCAGGTAGCCTCGTTTCGCGCACCTTTAATTGCGGGATATGCCCTCAAACACGAAACCATTGGACCGAAACTACAACAGGGAGGGAGTATTCTCGACGTAGGTTCAGGTGGAGGAGGTGTTCTCTTCGCCTTCGCCGACGTGTTCCCAGATGCCAAAATCACCGGAATTGAGCCTTTAACCTTTTTTTCAGAAGAGACGAATAAATCGATAGCTAAAAAAGGTTTGACCCAACATATACGTGTTGATCCATGTCCTGCAGAAAAAATGGAATACGAACAAGAGTTCGATCTCATAACATTGGTCCAAGTTTTCCATGAACTACCGAATGACGAAAAAGTAAATATTCTCAAAAAGTGCCGTGCGGCCATCAATCCTGGCGGCAGGCTAGTA
>Ga0310344_10000941_pt1 | contig 22528 bp, 22 predicted proteins | sample HC15DNA20200_MG_FD_203801 | JGI IMG/M metagenome (GOLD analysis project Ga0310344, IMG submission 203801) | Marine microbial communities from station ALOHA, North Pacific Subtropical Gyre - HC15-DNA-20-200_MG | ecosystem: Environmental > Aquatic > Marine > Oceanic | place: Pacific Ocean: North... | reverse complement strand
CATGTATACCGTCCGAATTGTCCTTCCTGCGACGCATGTATTCCTATTCGCTTACCCGTCAATGAGTTCAAACCTCGACGTGGGCAACGTCGGAACCTACAACGCAATAATGATCTCTCCATTCATGCATGTGACCCGGTGTACGATCCACTGCACTTTGATCTATACACTCGCTACGTTGCCGCGAGACATGCCGGCGGTGGCATGGAAAATCCCGATCCGAGTAGCTACATGGATTTCCTTACCGCGAATTGGGCAACCACAACTTTCTATGAAATAAAATTCAACCGGACACTATATGCGGTATCAGTCGTCGATCACCTTGAAGATGGACTTTCGGCTGTCTATACATTCTTCGATCCTGCGAAGTCCGAACGAGGCCTCGGACGTTACGCGATCCTGCAAGGAATAACGATCGCGCGTGACCTCGGGATGGAGTGGCTATACCTTGGATACTGGATCGATGCGTGTAAAAAAATGGCGTACAAGTCAGAGTTCGCTCCTCACCAATGCTACGTCAATGGCGCCTGGCGTTCTCCACCGTCGACCCGCGAGTAATTAGCCGCAGAAGTTTCCAATTGAAAGTTCCCCAAACGATTCACGCTTTACGCTCCTCGTGAGATTAGGGCACAATACCGGATATTAAGAGTAAAAGAACAGCAATAAACGAGATCGTATGGCGAAAGAAGAACATATTGAAATGCAGGGCACCGTTGTGGATACCTTGCCGAACACCATGTTTCGAGTTGAACTTGAAAATGGCCACGTAGTTATGGCACATATTTCCGGTAAGATGCGGAAGCACTACATCCGGATCCTGACTGGTGACACCGTTACTGTTGAACTCACACCCTACGACCTCACAAAAGGTCGCATCACCTACCGAGAACGCTAACCGCCATGACCGGAACGTGAACGTCACCTGTTCCGGGTAAAGTCAACTGAAGGAAAACCGGACCATCACCTATTAGGCCTTCTGGAGACTCAGGGAGAAAACTGTCTTGCTCAAGCGATTTAGGGCGCCAGTTGCTTTAAAGTACCCGACATCATTGACAGCGATATTGAATGTTTCTGGCTAAATCGTTCGAAATCTAGCACGTCTAATGGACAAAATAGCATAGCGAAAGTGATTCCGTTTTCGACGCTCAGTATTAGTTCCTGGCGGACATAAAATACCTGCCCGAGACTGACGCCGGTTACGCACTCGGTTCCCAATATTTGAGAGCGCGCTCATAATCGTCGCGCGTATCTATTCCAATCCCACATGCCGCTCTCGCATCTGCTACGATAATAGTCGCATTATTCGATATCGCACGAAGCTGCTCCAGGTGTTCGATCAATTCCAGTTCCCCTGCCGCAGTTTCAACGAATTGTCGTAGGTACTTCACTCGGTAAGCATAGATTCCAACGTGCCGTCGGTAATAAGCTAATTTTAATTCTCGACCACCGCGCGCATGCGGAATCGGAGCGCGGGAAAAGTAGATTGCCTGTTGGTTGTCCGCACGAACGACTTTTACTATGTTCGGATCATCGAGCTCGCTAGCATCTTCGATTGGTTCGCAAACAGTTGCAATATCAACCCCTGTGTTCGACTCTATAAGTCCTGCCACCTGACGAATTACAGTTGCTGGCAGTTGCGGTTCATCGCCCTGGACGTTGACAATGATTGTATCGTCCGACTCACTTCGGATTGCAACGGCCTCCGCGATCCGATCAGTGCCAGAGACGTGCGTGCCCGCCGTGCGAACAACTATCGCTCCAAATTCAGCAGCCGTTCGAGCGACGCTATCGTCGTCGGTTGCCACCACAACTTCCTCAGCTCCGCTAAACCGGGCATTATCATACACGTGCTGAATTATCGGCTTGCCACCGAGTAATAATAGAGGTTTTCCGGGCAATCGAGACGAGGCGTGCCGTGCCGGAATGTACACCTTAAATGTCACGAATTTAGACGCTCAAGTTCCTCATCACTCAGTTCTCGTGCCTCGTCTTCCAACATTACGGGAATATCATCGCGGATCGGGTACGCAAGTCGTGCTGATTTAGAGATTAGTTCCTGGCCTTCTTTATCGTAGATCAACTGCCCTTTTGTTACCGGGCACACGAGCAAATCTAATAGCTTCTTATCCATTGCCAACCTCACTAAACACGGACGATAAGCGTCGTTTAAATACGTTAGGCAGTTCTGCTGTGATCGGAATGTACCAGCAATCCGGCATCTCTAGATGTCCACACTTAATTGCATCTTTTTCAGTCATCATGATTGGCAACTCGTCGTCAAATTCAAAATCCGATTGACGAAATCGAGCGTGATCCCGAAACGGGTGAGGTATGACCCTAAATCCCTTACCCCGCAGCATCGAAAAAAAACGCTCCGGGTGCCCAATTCCGGCCACCGCGTGTACCTCTTTCGGAGCGAATTTAGACAATTCCAAAATCTCGCCATTGTTTACACCGTAGGCGCAGTCTGCGACGTACTTCATCTCGAATTCACCACGCAAAGCTATCCCGTTAGTTACGACCAGGTCGACCGAATCGAGCCTCGACACTGGTTCGCGAAGCGGCCCGGCAGGTAGGCAACGACCGTTCCCCATACGACGCACCCCATCGATGACAGCGATTTCACAAGTTCGTTCTAATGCATAATGTTGAAGTCCATCATCACTGATAACGATGTCGCACTTAGAATAACGCAACAACGCATCCACCGCCTCACCTCGCCTTGGACCGACTGCTACTGGGCATCGCGCCCGACGCGCGATAACAATCGCTTCGTCGCCCACCACAGCGGAGTCGCTATCTGGCCTTACTTGCTGTGGCCAACTTTTAGCGCGGCCGCGATAGCCGCGAGCGACAACCCCGGGGCAATACCCAAGCGACCGAAAATAGTCCACTAACCAAATGACAAGGGGTGTTTTCCCGGTACCACCACTCGTAATATTGCCGACGACTACGACCGGGGCATCAGCATTGTAGGTAGTCAACAGACCGCTATTGTATGCGGCTTTGCGTGCTGCCCCTACGGCACGGTAAGCCCAGCCAAGCGGCGCCAATGCCGCGGCAATAGGGTGGCGTGAATACCAAACCCTTTGCGGAAATTCTTCAAAAAACTTCATGCCAACCGGCCTAGGTTACGATGGAGTGCAAGAAGATCATTTTTCGCGGCGAACCTTCGTAGGAAACGTGATTTGTGTCATTCCAACCTGCCGTGCTGCATCCATTACGGAGATAACCGCTTGATGAGTCGCACGGGCGTCCGCACTAATAATAATCACAGGTTCCCCGTCGATAGGCCGCGCATCGTGTAACGCTTGCCGTATAGTCGCGATCCGAGTATCGCTCAACGCTTCGCCATTGACAAAATATCGCCCCTTTTCGTCAATCGCGATTTCTATCGCGTTTAACGGATCTTTCCTCGCTTCTGTGCTCGCCTCAGGCAGAGTAAGTTCTATCTCCGATTCGCGAATAAACGTCGTCGACACCATGAAAAAAATCAACAATAAAAAAACGACATCAATCAATGGTGTCAAATTGACATCAATTTCCTCTTCTGGATGAGGCCTAAAATTCATAACGAATCGGGTTCCACTTCATGTTCTCTGGCACCGTGCAAGGCCTCCACAAGCTTAAGCGCTTCCTGTTCCATGGCCACTACCAGACCCTCTACCAGATTGCGAAAATAGCGGTAAAACATCAATGTTGGGATTGCGACGGAAAGACCAGCGGCCGTAGTGATCAATGCCTCCGAAATTCCACCCGCAAGCACTGATGCATCACCGACACCTTGCGTTGTGATAGCGGCGAAAACCTTTATCATCCCTATCACCGTCCCCAAAAGCCCGAGTAGTGGACTGACTGCCGCAATTGTTCCGAGCGTGTTCAAATAACGTGCCAGCTCATAGACGACGTGGCGACCAACCTCTTCGATGCCCTCTTTCATGACTTCGCGCGCGTAGTTTCGATTCACTAAGCCTGCCGCTAGTACCCGCCCTAGCGGCGAGCCCCCTCGCAAAGTTTCGATTCGTTTGTCGTCCAGGGTGCCAGAACGTGCCCACTGCCATACTTGGGTACCCAGATCATCGGGCGTAATCCGACGTTTTTGTAATGACCAGAATCGTTCGATCACAATAGCCATCGAAACCACTGAGCAGATAAGAATCGGCAGCATCATCCAACCGCCTGCTTTTACAAATTCGTACACGTGGACCCCTTGTTGCAACCAGCGCCTCTATCGTGCGCAAAAAGACGTTTATATTTCATCTGGCTAGACGATATCAGACACGCCCGACGCCGAAAAGAACCACACGCGCAGAAACATGAACGCGCTGCTTGAGACGCGAGTATGATAACCCATACGCAAACCCGAACTACCGTTTAATTTTCGATAGCCGTATTGATTTATCAAGCCAATTGCATTTGTGTAACAGCCCTCATACTGAAAGGTCAATTAAATGGGCCCAAAGACTATACTCAGAAACTTTTTCTCGAGACGAAAAACCAAAACGCCTAGTTATCGTTTCACCACAATAAATCGGCGGCTACACGATTCGAATCTATGGCATTTCGGTCGCAGGCCGGTCGCTGGCGGGGTTGGGTTGGGTCTTTTCCTTTCATTCATCCCGATACCGATTCAGATGATATTGGCTATGCCGGCAGCGCTTTTGATGCGAGTCAATCTACCAGTGACTTTCACTGCGATCTGGGTTTCCAATCCGATAACGTTCGCCCCGATGTTTATCTTCGCATTTAAAGTTGGGTCGTGGATTACCGGTTACGAAAGCGCCCACGCTGGCGTATCTTTCGAGGCCTCGTTTGACGGCATTACAGCAATCCTGAGTGATATTTGGTACCCACTGGTCGTCGGCTGTTTTGTTTGTGGACTTAGCGCGGGTGCAGTTGGCAATCTAGCAGTGCGTTGGTTGTGGCGGATGCACCTGGTTTATTTGCGTCGCAAACGAAAAAAAAATCGAGCCAACACCATACACGCTGAGTAGTTTTATTTTTAATGGATCTTACCGTCGTCAAGAGTAAGCACCCGCTCCATTTCTGCCGCAACCTTTTCATCATGCGTAACGACGACCAGTGCTGCTCCACTATCCTCACGCAAGGCCATCATCGCGGCTAGTGATTGAGCCGCACTAGCCCGATCTAAATTGCCAGTTGGTTCATCTGCTAATACACACTTTGGATTGGTAACCAATGCTCGCGCTATCGCGGTCCTCTGACGTTCTCCACCGGACAACTCTCCTGGGCGATGCCGTGCGCGATGCCCCAAACCAACGCGTTCAAGCACCACTTTCGCCCGAGACCGGCACTCTGGAATACTCAGACCACGAATTAATAGTGGCATCGCGACGTTTTCTAAAGCAGAAAACTCCGAAAGCAAATGGTGAAATTGATAGACGAACCCGAGAACCTCATTACGTTGCTTGCCGCGCTCCTGTTCATTCAGCCGAGACAAATCCAAACCGCACACTTCCATCCTACCGCCAGTCGGATTGTCTAAACCACCAAGCAATTGAAGCAATGTACTTTTCCCTGATCCAGACGCACCCAAAATCGCGACGGTCTCACCCGCTAGGACCTGCATCGATATTCCTTTAAGTACGTCCACCTTCAATTCTCCATCATGGAATCGCTTAACCAGGTCAAAAGTTTCTAGTACCACCTCAGTCATAACGTAACGCTCGCGCGGGCGCGGTGCGACTGGCTAGCAGCGCCGGATACAATGGCGCAAGTAAGCACAATACTGCGGCTACCAGTACAGAAACCACTACGTCACGAGGTTTGAGTTCGGATGGAATCTCACTAATGTAGTAAATATCCGGCGATAAAATCTTGAAGCGCAACACCTGTTCAATGGAGTCGATGATCGCATCAACGTTAATCGCCAATAGTACGCCTATAACAGTCCCTACCGCGATACCGACTACGCCAATCAAACCACCATGGAAGAAAAATACCACGAGTATACTTTTCTTCGTCATTCCCAATGTCTGCAAGATCGCAATCTCCGAACTCTTCTCCGAGACTACCATCACGAGAGTAGCGATAAGATTGAACGCAGCCACCGCAATCGTTAGTGCTAAAATAACGAACATGACGATTTTTTCTGTTTTTAGAGCTCGAAATAAATTGACGTTGGTCTCGGTCCAATCAACGACTTTGATCGCCGTCTTCGTGATGGCCGACAGCCTATTATCAAGCTCAATCCCGATTCTTGGCGCATCAAACGGTTCACTAATCTTAATCCGAACGCCCGTAACCTCATCTCGATAGCGAAACAATTTTGCCGCATCTTCGATATGTACCAACGCCATGCTTGTATCGTATTCATGCACCCCAGCTTCAAATATCCCCACCACTTTAAATCTACGTAATCGCGGGATCGCTCCAACCGGTGTTCGCACCGGTTCCGGTGAGATAATCGTAATGCTTTCACCGAGCCTAGCTTGCAGTAATTCGGCAAGACCACGCCCGAGAATGACACTAAAAGAGCCCGACTGCAGCGAGCTCAAGTCTTCCATACCAACCTTATTCGCGATAACACTTACGTTAAGCTCACTAATAGGTTCAATGCCCCTTATCACCGCACCGTGTGCGTTCTCGGAATGTGTTAGCATCGCTTCGCGGCGGATATACGGAGCACTACCAACAACCCCGGAGTGGAGATCGGCACTGTCTGCGAATTTTCTCCAATGTTTTAATGGGCCATTGTCAGCGGTTATAACTACGTGAGCCGCCATTCCAAGTATGCGATCGCGCAACTCACTTTCGAAACCGTTCATAATCGATAAAATAGTTATAAGTGCAGCCATGCCTAACGCGACCCCTAACATCGCGATAGCGGATATGAATGAGACGAAATGACTACGGCGTCTAGCCCGTGTGTATCGCCATCCAAGAAATGCTTCGATTGGCGTGAACATAGCTTCGGATTATAGCGGAAAGAATTCGGAACGATTTGTTACCACTGTGGGGACTCGATAATGACGAAAATTCTCGCTATAGAAACTGCGACAGAAGCATGTTCAGCGGCGTTACTTATCGACGACGAAATACAAGAACGCTTCGAGCTCGCGCCACGTCGACATACGGAGCTTATATTACCAATGGTAGCCGAATTGCTGGCCGATGCCGAGCTACCTGTCCAAAACCTTAGTGCGGTCGCGTTCGGTGCCGGTCCAGGCTCGTTTACTGGAGTCCGTGTAGCGACCTCTGTAGCGCAAGGGATCGCAATCGCCCACGACCTGCCGGTGGTGCCGTTGTCAAGCCTCGCCGTGCTAGCAATCGGGGGTGCCGAGGTGCACAACTGCTCAACCGTTGTACCGGTAATGGATGCGCGCCGGCGAGAAATATACGTTGCGGTATATCGAGTTGATGTGAAGACGAAGGTCGCCAAGGTATTAGTACAAGATACGATAAGTCCACCGGGAGATTTACCACTCCCAAACGACTCAAATTGCGTCATTATTGGCGCCGGAGTCAGCGCATACCGCGAACAAATCCTACTTGCTCGCGATAACAACATCCACCTCCACGCCAATCCTTTATATCCTTCCGCAGCTAACGGTGTACGACAGGCTCGCGCTGCTTTTTGTTCTGGCGCCGGTGTTGCGCCTGAATTCGCTAAACCTATTTACCTGCGTCGCGCAGTTTAGAAACGGTAGACTACAAGCACAGCGTTCGCTATTGCTCGACTCGTGTTATCTCCGTATCAATGTTCCCGTCCGCAAATAACCTCAAAATGCGGAAACCGGGCGCTAGCGGATCAAGAGCAAAGTTCGTTGAGCGGGCGGCAAACTGGACACAAGTGGAGGGGCTGGCGAGCAATCGGGCGCCATTTTTAAAGGTGTCAAAATTCTGATGCACATGACCCCACAATACACCAGAAACCTGCGGATTTTGTTTTACTATGGACCAGAAATTAGCATTATCGGCAAGCAGCATTGTATCCATCCAAGCACTCTCCATCGGCACCGGATGATGATGCAGACAAATTAGTGTTGGTAAGTCTCGTTGTCGTGAGAGAGTTGTTTCCAACCGCGCGAGCTCTGCCTCGCCTAGGCGACCATATTCAGCGTCGGCAACACAACTATCTAACAACACAAAATTCCAACCACCGATAACGTGTGACCCGCCGTAAGTCCAGCCGCCGGCACTTACGATAGGTGCCATAACAGTACCGATATCGTGATTGCCCGGTAGACAGTATATTGGTGTCTCAAACGAGGCTAGCGTCTCCACTAGCCAACGGTATGCCAACATCTCTCCCTCGGCTGCCAAATCTCCCGTGAGGAGTACCAAATCACTGTTTCGAATCGCGACGGAGGCTTTTTCAAGCGTAGCCAAAAAACTATCTCGTGGATTGAGCCCCCCCAATCGTCGAGTCGAATCCGAAAAAATGTGAGTATCGGTCAATTGCACAACTTTGAGACAACCATTTCGCATGGTGGCATCTTAACAGTCGCGAGGGCCTATGATTATAGTCGGCGTTGGCCAATGATGTCGGGCCGGCATCAAAACTAGGACTAGTTCTAGCTTTCTGATCGGGTGAATCCGACTATTAGACGACGTCGAACAACCTGAGTCGAGCTAAGGCTTTAGTTTCGCTAACGCTCTGATTCATACATAGAAACCATATTTATCCCCACATTTTACCCATAATTTACCCAACTTGCTGCGCTAGTCCTACACAGGGAGTCCACACTATCTTGTGGTATAAATATGCCTTGACCACATTTTATTGTGGTGATATACAATCGTTTACAAACAAAACATAAATATTTCGGCATATCCTGCAACAGGCTTGTAACGAAATAAACATCGGGGCAACGAGGGGGAAGAATGGAACAGGGGAATTCCACCGTTACGGATGGCAAAACGGGGATGGACACACCAATTACGCCAAACCAGACGCCGGCGACCGCCGAAATTGCGGCGACTAAACCTGGCGAATATCGAGTAATTCGAAGGAATGGCAAGGTGACCGCTCTTGATTCAGGAAAGATAAAAGTAGCACTTACTAAAGCTTTTCTAGCGGTCGAAGGTAGTAACGCAGCGGCTTCGACTCGGATTCACGAAACAGTCGATCGCATCACGAATTCGGTCGTTCAAGCCATAACTCGTAGGATGCCAACTGGCGGTTCTATCCACATCGAAGATATTCAGGATCAAGTAGAGCTTGGCCTGATGCGTAGCGAAGAACATAAAGTCGCACGAGCTTATGTTCTCTACCGCGAGGATCGCGCACGCGAGCGCACAGTGAAAGCAGCAGGTTCAAATATCGAACCCGTCGAATTAACGGTAACTCGTTCCGATGGGAGCCAAGTTGAGTTTGACGAAAATCGCATTGAACGCCTGGTCAACGAAGCTTGTAATGACATACCCCAGATGGACCCATCCGCGTTGATCGAAGAAACGAGACGATCACTATTTGACGGTGTAGCAGAGTCGGATGTCTCCAAAGCATTGATCATGAGTGCCCGAACGTTTATCGAGCGAGAACCTGAATACACTTATGTCGCGGCACGGCTGTTACTCGATACCTTGCGTCATGAGGCGCTCACTTTCGTCACTAAACACGAGCAACACGCAACTCAGGAAGAGATGAGCGAACAGTACCCACAATACTTCGAAGTTTATATAAAAACGGCGATCGAGCTCGAATTGATGGACCCGCGCCTAGGAAGTTTCGACCTCAAGCAATTGGGCCAAGCATTAAAACCGGAACGCGATTTTAGTTTTACATATCTCGGTCTCCAAACATTATATGACCGATACTTCCTACAGCATCAAGATACCCGTATGGAGTTACCTCAAGCGTTTTTTATGCGGGTGGCGATGGGACTCGCAATCAACGAAATAAACCCGGAAGAATGGGCCATAAAGTTCTACACACTGCTATCTTCGTTCGATTTTATGAGTAGCACACCGACCCTTTTCAATTCGGGTACGTTACGCCCACAACTATCCTCTTGTTACCTGACGTCTGTACCAGATGATCTCGACGGGATATTCAGTGCGATGAAAGATAATGCACTGCTGTCGAAGTTTGCTGGAGGCTTGGGTAATGACTGGACTCCGGTACGCGGGATGGGTGCGCACATCAAAGGCACTAATGGTAAATCTCAAGGTGTCGTGCCATTTCTAAAAGTGGCAAACGATACCGCAGTCGCGGTAAACCAAGGTGGCAAACGGAAAGGCGCCATGTGTGCCTATTTAGAATCGTGGCACGTGGACTCCGAAGAATTTTTCGAACTACGTAAAAACACTGGCGACGATAGACGCCGCACACATGATATGAACACGGCCAATTGGATTCCCGATCTATTTATGAAGCGTGTGTGTGAGGACGAGCCATGGACGTTGTTTTCGCCGGACGAAGTACCCGATCTACATGATCTAGTAGGCCAAGAATTTGAACGTATCTACATTGATTACGAAGCGAAAGCCTCTCGTGGAGAGATAAAAAACGCGAAGACGATTCGAGCCGTCGATCACTGGCGAAAGATGCTGGGCATGCTATATGAGACGGGACATCCGTGGGTCACATTTAAGGACCCCTGCAACCTTCGATCGCCCCAGCAACACGTCGGAACGGTGCATAGCTCAAACCTGTGTACGGAAATAACCCTTAATACCTCTCCGGGTCACGAAATCGCCGTGTGTAATCTTGGTTCAATCAACCTTGTTCAACATGTCACTGAAAATGGCATTGATATGGACAAACTCAATCACACGGTCGAGATCGCAATGCGAATGCTTGATAACGTTATAGATTACAACTATTACAGCGTGTCGACTGCTCGCGCATCCAATTTACATCATCGCCCAGTCGGTATGGGCATAATGGGGTTCCAAGACAGCCTCTACAAAATGAATACGCCCTACAGCTCTAACGAGGCAATTGAATTTGCAGATCGGTCAATGGAAGCAGTAAGTTACTTTGCGATCCAAGCGTCAAGCAGGCTAGCAGAGGAACGAGGAACGTATGCGAGTTTCAAGGGTTCTCTGTGGAGCCAAGGGATTCTTCCGATAGATTCGATCTCACTACTTGAGCAGGGTCGCGGGGGCTACCTGGATATGGACCGATCCACAACTCTCGATTGGGATTCACTACGAGAACGAGTCGTCAAGGTAGGAATGCGCAACTCCAACTGCATGGCCATCGCACCGACGGCGACAATCTCCAATATCTGCGGCGTCAGTCAATCAATCGAGCCCACCTACCAAAATTTATTCGTTAAATCCAATCTTTCTGGTGATTTTACCGTTATCAATATGGCGCTGGTCGAAAAACTGAAAGAACTTGGCTTATGGGACGAAGTGATGGTGAATGATCTGAAATACTACGACGGTAGTATCTCTAACATCGATCGTCTGCCAATTGAAATTAAACAACTTTTCGCGACAGCTTTCGAAATCGATCCAAGATGGCTGGTAGAAGCGGGGTCAAGACGTCAAAAATGGATCGACCAAGCTCAGTCGCTGAATTTATATTTATCAGAGCCCAACGGATCCAAGCTAGACAACCTATATAAGTTAGCGTGGGTGCGCGGATTAAAAACAACATATTACTTACGCACACTAGGCGCAACACACGTGGAAAAGAGCACTCTCGCAGACGGTAAATTGAACGCGGTGAAAGATAACAACGAGACAGATATCGAAGCTACAGTATGTTCGATATTAGATCCGGATTGCGAAGCATGTCAGTAAGACTAAAGGCTAAAACCAATTATAACGAGGAATTATAGATGCTGAATTGGGAAGATCCAGTTAAACAGTTTAAGTCATCTGGTGAGAGGCAACACGCTAACGCGGTTCTCACACCGGAAGCGCTAGCCGCAGTCGAACGAGCAGAGGACAAGAAAGCGGCGCCACTCTTGGGCGAGGCTCCCTCGCATCCTAATATTGAAGGAGCGATATCCGAAAAATCAATTGGCGTAACTGGCTTGGAACAAGTGGAATTTGGAGCACAACGACTGGCCGTCGATGACAAGCAAATGATCAACTGTCGGGCTGACGTGAACCAACTAGTACCGTTTAAATACAAGTGGGCGTGGCAAAAATATTTAGACGGATGTGCCAACCATTGGATGCCACAAGAAATAAACATGAACGCAGATATCCAACTATGGAAAAGCGTTGATGGACTAACGGAAGACGAAAGAACAGTTGTCAAACGCAATCTCGGCTTTTTCTCTACCGCGGACTCGCTGGTAGCTAATAATTTAGTACTTGCTGTATATCGACATATAACCAACCCAGAATGCCGCCAGTATTTGCTGCGCCAAGCCTTCGAAGAGGCATTACACACTCATGCCTATCAATATTGCGTTGAAAGCCTCGGCCTCGATGAAGCAGAGGTCTTCAATATGTACAGGGAACTTCCAGTTATCCATAAAAAAGCACAATGGGCGATGCGATTTACCGACAGTCTTGGTGACCCGGACTTCCACACTGGAACCGACGCCGCAAATCAACGCCTGCTGCGAGATCTCATCGCCTTCTACGTGGTATTCGAGGGAATATTTTTCTACGTTGGCTTTGTACAGATCCTTTCAATGGGGCGACGGAACAAAATGACCGGTGTCGCGGAGCAGTTCCAATATATTTTGCGTGATGAGTCGATGCATATGAATTTTGGTATTGATGTCATTAACCAAATCAAATTAGAAAACCCGGAAATCTGGACCAGCTCTTTCCAGGCAGAAATGACTCAATTGATCAAAGAGGCAGTAGATCTCGAAATCGAATATGCGCATGACACTATGCCTCGAGGTGTCTTAGGACTAAATGCGACGATGTTTGAAGAGTACTTACATTTTATAGCGAATCGGCGTTGTTCGCAGATTGGTTTGCCCGAGCAAGTACCCGGGGCAACAAATCCGTTCCCATGGATGAGCGAAATCATCGATTTAAAAAAGGAAAAAAACTTCTTCGAGACTCGGGTAACAGAATACCAAACTGGCGGCGCGCTTAGCTGGGACTAATTGGGCATTAGACCAGACCTCCTCGCATGGAGCTAAGACACGCTGCATTGGCCGGTGCCTGGTAAAACCAGGCACCAGCCTTTTTTAAAATCATGTTCCTATAGTGCGGTTTAGCAGAAGTTTTACTTTCTCAGCTAATCAGCATATTAAAGTTCACCAGCATATCGCGCGCTGCTCTGATTGCCGAGTACCAAATCCGCTAGTGCATTTGCATGGGAACTTTCTAGCCACCATCCAGGCCTATCGATGGTCATCCGAAGAATTGGGAAATAGGCATCAATAAATTGGCTCTCCGCTAGATAGATAAGGTCACCAGGCCGGCTCTGTGGCGGTGCCGACTTCACTAGCAGCAGTCTTGAATCACAAAGCTCACCGCACAACCACAGGCTCAAGCTATCCGATGTAACACGCCAATCTTTCGGTAATGGCGATCTATCTAAATACGGATCACACGGGTCCCAAACACAAATACCACCAATCGACGCTCGCGCTTTAATACTCGACACACTCATTAAAGTCGTTGTACACCACGGTTTACATAACGCCACTAAAGCCAGACCAAACTGCCGCATCCCCAGTAATGCCATATAGTGAGCGACGGCATCATCAACTTTCAATTCACTTTGCGCGGTACGAACGGCGTCAGCAAATAGCCCCCCGCCAGGTACGATAACGACGCGTGCCGAACTACTTATCCCAGCGATCGCCGCTAACCATGTGCCAAGATACGGGGAGCCAATAAGACTACCTCCTAGTTTAATGACCCAAATGTTGTGCTTCAGCATGGGAGAAAACATCCAGCATCGCTGCGGCCTTATCGAGACTTTCACGATATTCCTCATCAAGTTCAGAATCAGCAACAATTCCACCACCAGCCCAGCAATACATTTTCCCTGCGCAATGCACTAGCGTTCGGATTGCAATATTCGTATCCATTTTTCCGTCACACGACAAATACCCGATAGAACCACAATAAACGGTCCGCCGAAACGGTTCGAGTTCTTCGATGATTTCCATTGCCCTAAGTTTCGGAGCACCAGTTATCGAACCCCCTGGAAAACAACCGCGAAGGAGATCAGTTGCCTCTAATTCGTCGGCCAAGCGTCCTCGAATCGTACTCACTAGGTGATGTACGGTTGTGTAACTTTCAACCGCAAACAGCTGAGGCACTTCTACACTACCCACTGCACAGCTTTTACCAAGGTCATTACGCAATAAATCGACGATCATGATGTTTTCTGCTCGATCCTTCTCGCTTTCAGCTAGCTCTTCAGCTAGCCGTCGATCCTCTACTGGGTCGCGCGCCCGTCGGCGTGTCCCCTTGATGGGTTTGGATTCAACCGCACGATCCGCTACCCGCAGAAACCTTTCTGGCGACGAGCTTAGAATAGCACCCCCCGGAATTGAGATATAACTTGAGTACGGTGCTGGATTTAGATTGCGTAGTCGCTGATAGGCGTCCCATGCGTTACCGGAGACATCTGCTGAGAAGCGTTGGGCGAAATTCACCTGGTAACAATCACCTTCGACAATATATTTTTTTATCTGCCTGAATGCGGCCGAGTATTCAGAAAAAGAAATCTCTGGCTTTACCTCCGAAATCGTCTGAAACGAGGTCCCATAAGCAGCGGGGGTGAGAGGTGACGCGGCAGTTAAAATTTTCTCCCAATAACCCAAATCTTGCACGCAGTCATCCTCGGCCACCAACCAAGCACGTTTGGATTGATGATCGAACACGGCCGCCCAATCATAAATTCCAACTGCCATATCTGGAATATCAATATCCTGAATAGTGAAATCTGGAAGTATTTCAATCCGGCGCCCAAGATCGTAACCGAAATAACCAATCGCACCACCGATAAAAGGTAGCTCATGACTCTCGCAGCGGTGTTCCGAAAGCGCCTTTTTGATAAGCATAAACGGATCCGCCGTGCTGTTTACCTCTGACTCGCTAGTAACAATTTGCGTATTGTTTCCGCGTGTTGTCAAGGTAACTCGTGGGTCCGCGGAAATGACGTCATAGCGTCCGCCAATTGCACGACCGACACAGCTATCCAGAAAAACAAACCACGGGCGATTAGCCACTGTTGCTAGGCGGGCCGCACATTCTGCAACGTACTCGATCGGAATCACGTTCGGCCCGCTTGTCATCCGCCTGTCCGCCAGAGTTTTGTAAGTGCTGCGGCGGGTGCACAAGTCATTACCGCCGTCTCCAACTTTGGCTGGACATCAAATAGCGATGCATAATCCACAAAGGAGATCTCATTGAATCGTGCAAGTTTGTGCGCGACAAAGGCACCTACTCCTGCCGCTACGATCGTCTCGTAATGCGGCCCAGGTCGACTTTGCAGAGCCAGTACAGCTCGCTGGAGCAAATCAAACTGCCGATAGGCAAAATAATTCGCGAGGCTACGTATTGAATTGGCATCGTCGCTCAAATCCCGCCCCAACGCCCTACAAAGTCGACGCGCGCTGGCGGCGATCGTCTTGGGTCCGCCATCTGCGGTCTCGTGCATATCCGCGCACTCAGGCAATTCGCCCAGAATTCGGTATATATCTGCGGTGTTAGCAAAGTTTTCCGCGGCAACTCTCTGCCACACACCAACCATAGGAGCGAACTGGCACAAAGCCATAAGCGGTGTCCGTACTACACCACTGTATATTAGTTCATCGTTACTTAGTCGACTTGCATCATCAAAACCAAGCGCCGCAGGTGCCCCACTTAATATCGGGACAAGATCCGTCGTCGTACTACCAACATCGATTAACAATGCGTTTTCGTAGGTAAAGGCTACAGTCTCCACAGTCGCACGCCAATTGGCGGAACCAATCTGCCCCGCACCGAGAGTTGGTGCTTGTTCGATCGTGCACCAACCTTGCTCACCTGCATAGATCCGCGTTTGTTTGGGATCCAGTAACTGACTAACGACGGCAAGAATCGCCTCCACCCCCTCGGGTCGCGACTCAAAATTATCACACAACTCCCCTGTCATCGTGATCACATGCTGGGTACTTTGCGTTGAAAATGTACTTAAAGCGGCTAGCATCGCTCGACGGAGATGCTCAGTACCGCGCCACAATGGGCAAGCGATCTGGCGAGCATCAACAATCCGTCCCGTCGCGTCGACCGAGACTACTTTAAGGTGGGCGCCACCTATATCCCATCCGCACACTGCCTTTTGAATCATAGATTTGATCTACAGACGGGTTAATACAACGGGTTAGTTAGGCGCACTAACGATACTCTTGACGGGAATCTCGAATCATACGTAAACCGAACCGGCGATTCGAGATTCCAAGGTCTTCCCCTTGGGTAGCAGTTCGCAACATATTTGAGTATTCCAACACCAATACGGTAATATCCTCTCATCTATATGCGCGTCATCCCTGTACTCGATTTAGCAGACGGAGTTGTCGTCCTCGCAAAGGGTGGACGGCGTGAGACCTATCGCCCCATCAATACTCCGTTGTGTCCCGACTCAACACCGCTGCGTGTTGTCGAATCGATGCTAAAACTCTTCCCCTTCGATAAGTTTTACATCGCGGATCTCGACGCGATAGAAGGCAAATGCTCGAGTGCAAATTCAATAGTCTCGCTTGCACAAAGTTATCCTGCTATCGAATATTGGATAGATGCTGGTTTCCGAGATGTAAAAGACCTCATTCCCTATAGCCACGTTTCCAACATCCGCGTCGTCATTGGCAGCGAGTCGCTGCATTCGTTAGATACCTATATTGTACTTTGTAAGGACCCACAGTTGGATGGACACATTCTTTCTTTAGATCAAAAAGATGGCCTTGAACTCGGATCGAGCGATATTGTACACAAACCATATTTATGGCCAGACACAATTATATCCATGGATTTAACACGCGTTGGACAGACCGGCGGTCCAAATCTCGAACGCATTCGTAACCTTGGTGCAAAACGCGCTGGCCTCGACATCGTTGCTGCCGGGGGAATCCGAGATATCGATGATTTGATCGAGCTAGACGCCAATGGAGTAAATTATGCACTTGTTGCAACCGCCTTGCACAATGGCAAACTCCGCCGATCAGATCTAGAACAATTGTGCTAGAAATCTTCCATATTCCGGGGCGCTTATCAATTCCTTACAATAAAATAGATTAGTTATGCGCCGCAAATGGATGTGCCGCAGTATCCTTTTGCGAGACGACATCTGAAGCTTTTGGCTCGCGCGCTACCGCGCGTTGTATCGACTCCTTGACCGCTTGGTAATTGTAATCCTGAATCTTGTCATCATCCTCTGCCAACCAATGAATGAATACCCCAACGCAAATAAAGATATCATCCGCTTCGTCAGCTGGAATCGTACCGTCCTCAACGCTATCCGCAACCGCCATCGCAACACCCCGCTGCGCTGGACCGAACATTTGTACCGCTTGCTTCGAACCTTTAATCGTAACCTTATTAAACATCACCGTACTTGGCTTAGCAGCTAAGTTCGGTGCAACTACAGCCAACAAACTACTGAAGCCATCTTTGTTGTTAGTCAAACAATTGCAGAACGCTGCTTCCGCACTACTACCGCGGGGACCCATAATGAGATCAATATGTGCAACCTCGTTGCCGTCTCCAACCAGTGATTCACCAACAAGTACTCGATCAACAACCGCCATGGTTTTTCTCCTTCTGCTGTAGTCTTTAGTTCGATTATGTTCCGAAAATCGCCTTGAATATTTGCGTTGCTCTCGTGACCTTTCGAATCGGAATATTTTTTCTACGCGGTTCTTCCCGCTACAAATCATCAGCCGACACCGAGCAGACGTTGCATTATCTATTAGAGGTGTTGCAGCAGCATGGCCAGAACCGTTGTCACTGTGAGATCCGCACTTGTCCCCGGATTCACCCCTATTTGTTTTAGCTCCCGATCGAACCGTGTAAGCTCGTCGTTGAGCCTCGCAGGATTCTCGCACGCTTTGAAATCGCTTTCCAGCGCCCGGGCGGCGGCTCGAACTTCGCACGCTCTCCGTTTCCCATGTTTGCGCACAACATGCGAATCTAAGTAACTACTAAGCATTGCGAGGTACACGCCAACTGACGCCCACACCAACGAATCCCATCTGCCGCAATACTCCTTTAGCAGCGGTAATCCGAATTCAAAAATGTCCTCGTAGTCGTTAGCGTATTGATATGCGATCCGGTCATGCCGAGCAGCAAGTCGCATTACTTCTTTTAATGCCAAAGTCGGTTCGGTAGCGAGGTCCTGTTCCGCAACGCGACCTAGGCCTGCAGGGATCGCATGCCGAATCGCCGAGAAAACCCATTTTGAGTCCTCTACCGTAAGTTGGTCTAGCACAACCGCTAGTCGGCGGCGCAGGTCACATTCACTGGATTCCAAAGTAGCCGCACCTGCAAAAGGCCCAGCCAATAGGATGATGCCGAGATTAGTATTGCAGCTTGCAACCGCAATACTGGCTCGAGTCGCATCGAGGACGCATTTACCAACACCTTTATCCGTTTGCACCAAGAGTGAAGCCGCCGCCGCCGCACTCAGCAAAAATTCGCGCGCGGTCATACCGTGCCCGGGCGAATCGATGCTGACATTCCCAGGCTTCATTGCCATCACGTCAAAACGACAAGCGCAACGGATCGCCTCACGCACCTCAGATGGCTTGACGGTTCGCAAGCCTATCCTGTTGGACATACGGCGGGCTACCTCCAATTTTTGCCACAAATGCGTCAACCACACGCCTCGTGATATCGTCTCCGGTAACTCGCTCGAGACCCTGCCACGCGGGTATACCATTAACCTCACCAACGGTCCAATTGCCGTTTGCATCGAGCATAAGATCAACCCCGGCATAGTCGACGTCGACTGCTGATGCAGCTGCAGCTGCTAACCTAAACAAATCGACATCGTGGCTAATTGGTTCACACACAGCACCTTGAGCCCGATTCGTAACCCAGTGTTTTGAGCGACGCTGCATCCCCGCAACAGCTTGACCGGCAATGACAAATACACGCCAATCGCGAAAATCGCCAGACCCTGAATAGAGGTATTCTTGCAAATAAAATACACTCGCCACCGGTAAGTGGAAGTCCAATTCATCGACACTCGAAAGTTTCACGATCCCCTGTCCTTGCGACCCAAACAACGGTTTCATCACCAACGCTGAACGGCCATTAAGTTCTTTTTCGGCAATATATCGGGCATGTTCGATTGATTCACAAACCCACGTTCGGGGAGTCGGGATGGATTGTTGACGGAGTAGAAAGCTAGTCATCGCTTTATCGACGGTTCGTTCGATCGCCCGACCATTATTGAATACCGGGACACCGAGAATTTCTAGAGCGTGCAATATATCGAGACGTATAACAATCTCTTCGAGATTACCTGCAGCAATGCCGCGAACAAATGCCGCGTCCGGGAGTTGGTAAAATCCCGGAATGACGATTTCAGGCTGGTCTCGCGCTAGGTCAAAGGCGCAACGAGATAAACTGACGAACTGTGAGTCGATGCTGAGGGCTGCCATCGCGCCTCGCAAGGCTTTACCGTGCCACCCTGGCTCATCCGAAAAAATGACAACTTTATTCCCGCCCACTGCCATATCTCTATGTACTCGCAAATGATTCTTCGAGTAAATCTTCGCGCAAACCTCCAGCGAAAAAAGTCCGACCACTATTTATTTCGGTTACCGCACAATTTGCCGGCGAAAACAACATCGGATCGATTTTGTAGAAGTCGTAATCGCACGCCTTGAAGACCGCCCCAAACGGCCGACCGAAATCCGGTGAGGTTGAACTCGGAAGTTCAACAGCCAGTTGCTCCGCGGCATTATCGTCACAGTCGACAAATAGATGGATCTGACCGCCGAATAATATCGCGTCGTTTGTCCGTCCCATTGCGGTCATAAAATCTGCGCTCGGTGGCGGAATTGGCGCGCTACCAGCACCATCGACGATCTGTGCAAGAGGAAATTTCAATTCGTGCACTTTGTGCATCCCGACTTCGAGTACTCGTGCTGCGATCTGCACACCCCCCGCCAAGCTCGTGGTAGGTGTTAGGATTAATGTCAATTGACTGGGTTGTATATTGCAACGAGAAACTATCTTGGCAAGCACTTCGGGCGGCGGGTGGCGATCCACTTCAAGTACTAGCACCGTATCGCCCGAGGGGAGTCTGTAGTTCAATTGATCGAACAGTGGTTCGCGGCTACCGATCGCTCGAGCCGGTCCGGAACCGAGCGCGTGAAACGCGTCCTTTCCTTCTCCATGACTTAGACTCCATCCTGCGTACTGAGAAGCGAGGCAGGCGATTACCGGATCACTGCTAGTAACGTTTACTTGCCAACACCAACGCCTAAATTTTGTGCTTGTACCAAAGGTCACTCGGCCAAGCCCACCGAGACAAATTTCGCTGATCTGACGTCCGGCTTCGAGACCACCTGTGACTTCGATCCCCGCGTCGATGATTTGTACTCCACTCGAATCTGCAGTCACTTTGACTCTAAACTTTTCGGGAGCGGTGCGCATAGCATCAACTAATGGCAACGACAACTGGCCTACATCGGCCCGACGGTCATTCATGGTTATGTCCCTCTCGTAATCAATATATCAAGTTGGGCAACCCTAAGGCGGCACTCCGTGAGATGGATGAAACGTCAAACCGTAGAAGAGAACCCGCTAAGTAGGTAACTCATTATGTAATCTGTCTCGCAGTTCTCCAACTCGAGTCTCTAATTTTCTTCTCGTATCCGCCACCGTGGCCGCGGCCGCAGAAATAGAGCAAACTGGCATTCCTGGCAGTAAACGAGTACGTATTCGCGGTCGATCGGTTACCCAGTGAGGCCAGTTTAGCGTTTTTGTCACGATGATGGGACGCTCGGCATAACAAATTGCCATCGCGCGAACTTGCGCGACGGCCGGCAACGATGCATACGCCAACGTATCGGCCTTAAGGTGTGCCTCGAATACATGCTCCGGTTGTGCAAGGAGATCGAAGGTTACGGGCGGCCGCGCGTTCAATTCTATCAACGAGATATTCCCGTCTCCATTAATGATAAAATCGATCCCGCATAGGCCCCGTAGGGTAAAAGCGTTGTGTAATTTTTCCACCATCTTCGTCAGCTCAGTGCGCAAGCGATAAAACCACTGTGGAACAGCAATTGCTCCACTAAAACGATACGGCAACTCCGTATGATGTTGTAAATTCAGGGCTTCACATACGCCGAGAAGTAACACCGAGCCCGAGCTAACAATAAATGCAGCGGATAAATGCACACCAGTGTGTTCGTACTGAAAATATTCACGCTGGCCGCTAAAGCGGTGCCTGTTTGTTCTCGTGACGCCAAAACCCCCACAGCTTCCACGACGCTTTAACAACCACTGGCCGTTTTTCGGTAACATTCCGAATGCGAACCGAGGAGTGTTGATACGGTGCGCGGCAAGTGTCCGACTGAAGGTCCGTGGATCATTAATCTTGAAAAACGTGCCAATAGAGCAACCCACGGTATCCCACCGCTGCGCCAGCGCCGCTAGTACATGAGGTTGCGCTTCCAGGCCACTACCCCACACGAGGATCATTGGCCCGTAGCTTGACCGTATCGACCGGACTGCTTCAGCTACGCTAGGGGCATCGAAATTGAAATCGTGACGTGGCCTTAATGTAATGTTGGCACGACACGCTATTTCGGTTTCCACATCACCAAAAAGATCCACTACCAGCGGTTCATACCCACAAGCGCGCGCAGCCTCGGCAAGTTGACGTCCGGAGCGAGCGATTATCAAAACGAATTTCGACATTCCAGAGCGATCCGGCCTCACCCTTTTCTTAGGTCCAAGTTTGAGACAAACTGGTCCGGATAGGGATAGCCTACAACGCCTATACCCCGAGCAGGATAGACTTTAATTCTTACTACCTTTAATCGACTCAAGTGCACGCCAGAGAAGCCGAGCCTGAGATCTCCTCACGCATGATAGTAGCGCCGTTGTTATCGACCCGGTGTACGGAATAACGTAGGCTCGCAACATCCTGATAACGGTGGGTCAGCGCTTCGAGAAGTTGTCCGGCCTGCGCTTCTCCGTCTACGAAAGCAAACCCTGTCGGTCCCCAAGAAGTTTGTCCAACTCCGACGATACGATGCGTTTGCTGAACCCAACGTATCGCATCGGCGACTGCTGCGCTCGTAAACTGGCCGCCTTGGGAGGGGCCAAAATGGGCTCCCATAGCTTGTTGAATCGCCGAAATATGGTCGCTAAAAGATTCGAAATCGCGCTCCACAAGTGCTGGGAACACGCCTAGGAGCATGCGCCTGCAAAGCGTCGCGGCGAGGGCCTCGTCCATTGCCTGAATCACTTCAAAAGCCGTCATTTCTGCTGCACCGCTCAAACCTTGCTGGGCCTCGTCCCATACGAGAATCACTTGCCATTGTTGCGGGAATTCGAAACGTGCTACCACGGGCGACACGATCGTAGTGGGCGCGTGACCACCGTCAAACACAAATCCTCCTGTCTCGAAGACACCAATACCAATGCCGGAGCGTTGACCGCGTCCGGTAAGCGCGGC
>Ga0310344_10000940_pt1 | contig 22532 bp, 17 predicted proteins | sample HC15DNA20200_MG_FD_203801 | JGI IMG/M metagenome (GOLD analysis project Ga0310344, IMG submission 203801) | Marine microbial communities from station ALOHA, North Pacific Subtropical Gyre - HC15-DNA-20-200_MG | ecosystem: Environmental > Aquatic > Marine > Oceanic | place: Pacific Ocean: North... | reverse complement strand
TCGGGTTGTTGTTCGATCCAGGTTGTCAGTCGGTTCCGAATGAGTTGTTGTTTTTGCATTTCTATCTTTTGAATCAATTGGTCCCGCCACTGTAGTTCTTCCCTTTCCTGTTGTGTGCCAACTGGAACGTCCAGTTCTGTTCGTCCGCTTTGTGGTCGTTTAAGAGTGTTGAAAATAGCTACCATGCGGTAGTAGTCATGCATGGAGATTGCTTCAAATTTGTGGTTATGACATCGGGCACATCCCATCGTTAAACCGAGAAATACCTGCGAAGTGGTACGTACCATATCATCGAGTTGGTCAAACCGATCTTGCTGTGGATCAGCGGGTTCATCATCCCATGGCCCAAGCCGGTAATAGGTTGTTGCAATCATGGTTTCCCGATCCGTGTCGGCGAGTTCATCTCCAGCAAGTTGTTCCACCACAAAACGATCAAAAGGTTTGTCCTCGTTGAAAGCACGGATCACATAATCCCGATACCGCCATGCGGAGGGCTTGGTTCCATCCCGTTCATAACCGTTGGTTTCTGCAAAACGCACCAGGTCCAGCCAGTGTCGGCCCCATCGTTCGCCGTATCCCGGACGGTTTAACAACGAAGCGATCACTTTGTCGACTGACTCAGGAGACGGATTTGCCAGGAAGGATCGCTGTTCCTGCAGGGTTGGAGGCAATCCGATCAGATCAAGATAAATACGTCTTAAAAGAGAATTTGTATCAGCCGGGATTGCGGGTGACCATCTACGGGATTCCAGTCGTGCGAGTATGAACTGGTCAATGGGTGTTCGTATCCAAGAGGTACGTTCAACGGGAGGTAATTCAGGACTTGACAAGGGTTGAAATGCCCAGTGATTCCGATCGGATATCTGAATCAGATCATCGGGGCCCAGAGGTTTAGAACCATCCGTTGCTTCTGCTTGGGCTAGTACGCAGTAGCTGACAGATGTAAGTAAAAGAACGCCGAAAAGAGCACGTTCAGGCATGGTTAATTGCCTCACAATAGTGAATGACGATAGATCCGGCAGAATTGTGACAATCTATTTTCAGATACCAATGTCCCGGATGCAAGGTCGATACTCGGGTCGAGTCCTTTAAGAGTGGAAATTTATAGTTATGTCCAAAAGAACGGATATTTTCTGATAGCGGGATATGGTTATATCAATTGAACTGGAAATACGGTTTTTGCTTAGGAATAAGGTGTTTTTTGAGGAAAATTTTTCCTTGAACAGCGATCATATAGAGATATACTTTCACTAGGAATGGCCCGCCTGTGCCGCAGGTCCGCTGCCGCGGTCCAACTTGCGGGTGTAGCTCAGTGGTAGAGCACAACGTTGCCAACGTTGTTGTCGTGGGTTCGATCCCCATCACCCGCTCTCTTAATTAATTAAGTTCTTTTACACCGGTTACACGGTGTCTTTGGACCCGAACACAATATTGTGAAACCGTATGTGTGTTGCGGTCAGTCACACCAAATGGATATGTCGGGTAAAACCGGCACCTAGATCTCACCAGCCATTCTGAAAACTGTTTAATTTCAGGCCTTCACGTTTGCTTTGCATGACACATCAAGGGCAACCCCTTGGTTTGTGTTTTGGCGGCTGTTCGCTCTGATTTGAAAGTTGGCAAAGCAAACCCATGTGGCTGGGCATCGGACTAAAGTAGTTCCGGAATCGGAGCGCCATTAGTAAGAATGGGAATGGGGCGACCGGCGTGATCGTCGTAGGATTGTGCGCTATCAATGCCAAATCGATTATAAATGGTGGCCAGGAAATCATTACTGTCCATGATGCGATCAACGGGTTCCTCAGCACGACGGTTCGTGGCTCCTATTACCTGTCCCATCTTTAGCCCACCGCCGCTAAGAAAAACACACATGGATCGGGACCAATGGTCGCGACCGGGTCGACCACTGACATCTTGGTTGCGTATCATAGGGGTGCGCCCAAATTCACCGCAAAAGACAAAAAGTACGTTCTGATCCATTCCCCGGTCATAGAGGTCAGAAATCAGGGCGGACACGGATTCGTCAAAAAAGGGAAGTTTTTCTCTATAAGCCGAGAAAATGTTGGAATTAACGGAGTGATCGTCCCAGTTGCTGGTACGTCCGGTTTCCTTGCGTAACCGAAAGGTTGCTTGGCACTGTACAAACCGGACCCCTGCTTCAACCAGTCTTCGACAGGTCAGCAGACTTTTGCCCCAGTGAGTGTTGCCATAACGATTGCGTGTCTTGGTGTTTTCCCGAGAAAGATCAAAGGCCTCACGTGTTCGACTGCTGGTGAGCATGTTTAATGCACGTTGCTGCAAAATGTCCAGTGATTGAAGGTTTAGATTACGTTCCATCTGGCGTGGTAATGTATCCAGTGCACGCATTAACCCGCGTCGAGTAAGCAATTTGTGTGATTCGCTGAGTGTGATGGACAAATTGTCTGATTGACCAGGAACAGAGTATAGAGGAACCGGGTCATAGGAGTTGTTTCCGGTTGAAGTTAAAGGATTCGGGTTCGGCATGTATGGGGCATGTGCGGTTCCCAGATAAGCAGGTCCGCTGCCATAGGCTTTGGTATTGGCGATATAGAGAGGCAGGTCTTTCTGAAGGTGTTCAAGATTTCTGGAAACAATGGATCCAAGGTCAGGAAATTCACTATGTTTGAGATTGGCCTGACGGGATGCGTAGCCGGTTAAGAATCGATGGGTTCCACCGGAATGTTCAACCCGTTCATGATGGAAGCTCCGTACCAGAGTGAATTGTTCACCCAATGCAGCGATTCTTGGAAGCATCTCGGTAATTTCCATACCGGGGACCGTGGTGGAAATGGGCTTGAAAGGTCCTCTGTATTCGGTGGGTGCTTCCGGTTTCAGGTCAAAGAGATCCAAGTGACTTGGACCTCCGTTGGCCCAGAAAAGGATAACGGAAAAATTGTTAGACCGATGACCGATCTGGTTTTCCAGGTCCAGTATTTGTGCCAGTCCGGGATTGCTGCCGGTTATCAGTGAACCAAGGCTCAACCCACCGAGTTTTATCCAACTTCGTCGGTTGAGAGGTCCCGGGCAATATTCAACACCCTGGTAATGTTTCACTAGAAATCCTTAGTTTCTTTCAGACCGATTACGGCACGCATTAATTGTCGATTAACTAACAACAATTATAGGAAGAACAGGATATATGGATCAAGAAGGCAGTCTATATTTGGGCAGATCATGTGACGGAATTCGAGGTGTCCTTCCTGACCCAATTTTCTATCGACCTCGGAACCCAGCGTTTTTTAGACTATCAGCAAACATCCAATTTGACAGCGGAAGTGAGTGCCGAGGATTTTGGGAGTAACATTATGAAACGCCTTACCTGGATAGCAGTGGTTCTGTTTGTGATCATTGCGGTCATCGGATCCACTTGGATTTTACGTGGTTTCTACGACCGAATCTTTATGTACGAGGGTCACTTTCATATAACCAGTACCGCATCAGAAGATTACGATATAGAGTTATCTTTTCCTTCGGGTCAGTCCTATTCAGTTGGCCTCCCTTCACTGGGGTCACACACCTTTGTGATGACCGAAACCGGAGAAGGGGCCATCCAGGTCATGGTAGATGGAAAAGTCAGAGAGCAGGTGGGTTACGTTACAAGCATGAATGAGATTTGTGTTCTTTCGATCGGCGATCGTGCTGTGGTTTTTTCACAGCTGTTTCCTCGTTCGGATGCTCGCTAGGGTGAAACATCAGGTCTGATATCCACGTCCAGTGATCTTGGAACATGTGTCACGGAAGAAAGCCTAACCGGTAATTCGGGATCGACTGTAACAGAGGTCGACAGCTCTTTTGCTTGTCTGGAATCGAAGAAAGTATGTTCTTTGCTAAACATGACGGATCCCATGGTTTGGTTGGTTCTGCAGCATGCAGATTGCTTATGATGCTTGATTAAGTTACCAGTGGATGGCGTGCAGTAGCCATCCAGCACCTTGTTCTGGTATATGAAGGGTTTTGCGTAGGGCAAGGTTTGGTGGTTAAGTGACAGGTGGAACGAAGGAGTCATGTCAGTGGACATAAAGGAAATTCAGAAACAGTTAAATCGCGAGGGGTACGATGGATGGTTGTTTATGGACCATCATCACCGGGATCCGATTGCTTACCGGATCCTTTCCCTGGATGCCGCCAGTCATGTTACACGTCGCTGGTACTACTGGATTCCCGCGCAAGGTGAACCTTGCAAGTTAAGTCATGTGATTGAGCCCCACGTCCTGAAATCGCTGCCCGGTGAGGATCAAGAGTATGCAAGCTGGGACCAGCAGCAACATCAGTTAGTCACAATTCTGGGTGATGCCAAACGTGTGGCAATGCAATATTCTCCGAACGGTATGATTCCCTATATATCGCTTGTAGACGGAGGGACCATTGATCTGATTCGAAGCATGGGTATAGAAGTGGTCAGCTCAGCCAGTCTTATCCAGTTTTTTGAGGCGCGATGGACAGAGCGTCAGCATGCTTTGCATCTAGAGGCGGGGCGTCGAATAGATGCCATTCGCGCTGCGGCATTCCGAGAAACAGGACGTCGCATTCAGACGGCAGGGAGTGTTCACGAGATGGAGATTGCAGATTTTATTCGCTCCCGTTTTCGCGAAGAAGGTTTGCTGTCGACAGAAGGGCCCGTGGTCGCAGTCAATGCACATGCAAGTGACCCACACTATTGTCCGGACCAGAAATCGAGCATGGTAATCAGGAGAGGAGATTTTGTTCTTATGGACATGTGGGCGAAACTCGATCAACCCGGGTCGGTTTACTATGACATCACGTGGGTGGGATTTTGTGGCTCCTCAGTACCTCCTGAAATCCAGAACGTCTTTTCGGTTGTAAAGGCCGCTCGGGATCGTGCCGTAGCGCTGGTTGACAAAAAGATACGTGAGGGTCAGAGCTTGGCTGGCTGGGAGGTAGATCAGGCTACACGTGATTATCTTTCTGAACAGGGATATGCCGACGCCATGTTGCACCGAACCGGTCATTCCATTGGCGAGGACGTGCACGGAAATGGTGTGAATCTGGACTGTTTTGAATCACACGACAATCGTCCTATTGTCCCTGGTGTGGCTTTTTCGATTGAGCCGGGGCTCTATTTCCCCTCTTTTGGTGTTCGCAGTGAAATTAACTGTTACGTCGATCATCAGAGTGCGCAGCCAACCGGCGAAACACAAAAGGAAATAATTTCCATTTTGCCTTAGGTCTGCAATTGTTTTGTGCGACGCGGAGCTCAAGTTTCGGTTTCGGCTAGGATCTTAGGCTGTCGAATCTCGGCAAAATCGACGTACACCATTTCTAACGGTTGTTGTACGGCATAAGCATTTCTTGTGGATCGAGATGTGCAATCGATTGAAAGCCACCATCGGCAATTTCGGCCCCAAGTTCACAAACTTTACGGTAATATTGGTGAGACGGTCGCTGTCCCTTGAGTTGCTGGGTTAATTGCTGGCAAAGGACATCCGCAGCTGACTGGATTATTTCATCACGATGTGTCGCATACAGGCTGGTGGACAGAATAATAGTAGCCTGTTGAATACGCTGTGAGATTTCAGAAATTAGGCATTGACGATCAGCCAGTTTGAGCTGGTGTTTTTCCATGATTGCTGAAAGGTCGAACTTGGATTGTTCGAGGAAGTCCGTCGCGAAGTCTACATGTTGTTTGAAGACAGGGGACATTGCTGGTTGTTGTTGAATGCGTTTACGACCGGTTAATTTTTGGTTCAGTTTGTTCGACATGTACCATTTGGCATATTGTCCGAGAGGACCTTTCAATTGCCACATATGTCGCGGGTTTAGTAGGCTCATCTGTTTGATTCCGGAACGGTGTAAGGTTTTTCCAACAGGTTCAAAATATTTTTTTGCATGCTGCTTAATCAGTGACTTGAAGAATGCCATGCCGAGCATCTCCCCTTCCCCTTCATAAATGCAGGGCGCGAGGAAGTCAAAAAGGTAATCACCGAAGAGATGACCATGTAAGAAAGATCGTCCGCCGTGCGTTTTCATGAAAAGGTCAATGGCAGCCTCTTTTTGTGCCTCACTGCCAAAGATCTTGGCAACAATACATTCCATTTCACCTCGATATCCGTTGTCCAGAAGAGAAGAACACCAGTTTACGAGCGCATCGCTACCTACGATCAAGCCTGCGAGGTGTCCTAATCGTCGACGAACCAATTCGTATTGGGCGATGGGAGCGCCGTAAGTCCGGCGAAACTTGGCCCAAGGAATCATGTTGGCCATCATGACGCGCATCGTTCCGGCTGCAACAGCGCAAAGCGCAATTCGCCCCCGGTTCAGTCCGTGATAGGCAACGGTTAAACCATCCCCTTGAGAGGGTTCGATCAAATTCGATGCGGGTACCCGAAGTCCACGGAATATCAGTCCCTGATTATACAAATGATGGAGTGGATAGAGCCCGTATGGCTTTACCTGAAAGTGGTGGTTTTCTTCATCAGGAAGGTCAACGATTAAGACACTCGGTTTGTCTTCAATTTGACATACCACTGCAACGGTGTTGCCAGGAACGGCATTCGTAATGAAAAGCTTTTCGCCATCCAGAATATAATGGTCGCCGTCCAGTTTAGCGGTTGTTCGCAACGCCGTAAGATCGGACCCTGCGCAAGGTTCCGTTAACGCAAATCCTGACAAACGTTCTCCAGAAGCCAATGAAGGCAGGAAGCGCTGCTGTTGCTCTGAATTTCCGAAAGATCTTAATGGGTCAACGGCACCGATACACCCATGTACAGATGCCAGACCAGCGATTGTAGGGTCACACATGGACATTTGAGTTACAAATTGCGCAAAGTGAACAAAGGGCGCTCCACTACCGCCGTGGTGTCGATCCACAAGTACTCCCCAGTAGCCGGCTTCACCGAGTTCACGGAGAACGGAAGGGTGAATCTTATTCTTGTCGTCCAGAAGCGTTTCTTCTTTGCGATGTCTGCGAACGACTTCCAGTGATTGTTCCATTACAACCTGAAGATGATCTTCCGGTGAGGAATCTTGTCCAGCAAATAGTTCAGCTGAAAGTTGCTGATCCCAGACTGCCCGGTGGATCGGACTGTTAATGGTTTGATATCGTGGAGCGAAAAGCGATTCTACCTGTTCGTCTGCTTTGTCAACGGCACCGGTACGTCGCGCTTCTTCATCGCTTTTCCCACTCAGTTTCAGCGCGGTTTCCGCAAAGGAGGCTTCTTCGCTCACAAGGGATACTTCCGATGGTGTCATTTGTGGATCATTGGTATGGGTTGTTGATGACGGCATTAAAAACTCCTTGATTCTGAGGGCTGAACGGACTGCATCAGATCAAAAGGGTAGTCCTTGTCCTGGTCGGTTACCCGGATACTGGGATCGGCAAGGCTTCGGAGTACCGAACAGGACTGAAAACGTTCTCCATGCCTGTCCTGCAGTGCGTCCAGTGTGGAAACAACAGTATGAAAACCGAGGTCGGCGGCTAACCGGAGTGGCCCTCCAGTGAAGGGCGCAAATCCTGTACCGTACACGAGTGCAAGATCGATCATATCTGCTTCCTCGACGATCTCTTCTCCCAAGCATCGTGCAGCTTCGTTGATCATCAGATAGACCAGTCGAGATTCAATGTTATTCTCATCTACAGGATGTTTCGAGAATGCTCCCTGGACTTCGGAAATGGAGTCTGCCAGAGTCGAAACAGCTGGATTAACTGTGGGCTTTTTGGTTTCGTGATAATAGAAACCTCGCTTCTGTTTTTTTCCGACCCATCCTTTTTGCACCATTTTTTGGAGCAGTTCGATTGTAGATGTGGCTTCGGTGGAAAAAGAGGAGAGCGTCTGAGAGATGTCTGCAGCCACGTCTAGTCCAATTGAATCGAGTAACTCCAGGGGGCCCATCGGCATACCAAATCGCCGCATTTGCGTATCGATTGTTTTGACATTCACCCCTTCCACCACCAGTCTGATGGATTCCGCAAGATAGGGAAAAAGAACTCGGTTGACCAGAAAGCCGGGGCTATCCTGAACGAGAATGGGTATCTTGCCGAGATCCCGAGAAAAACACCGTAGGCGATCGATCGTTTCAGCGGACGTTTCGGAACCCTGGACCACTTCGATCAATTTCATCAGGTGAGGTGGATTAAAGAAATGTAGCCCAGCAAAGCGTTCGGGTTGAGCAATGGTTTCTGCTAGTTGGTTAATAGAAAGAGAAGAAGTATTCGATGCAATAAGAGTGTCGGGTTTAAGTTGTCTGTTGAGTTGATGGAGTACGGTTTGTTTGATTTCCCATTTTTCAGAAACCGCTTCGATGACCAGCTCACATGGCTGAAAATCGGCACTACTTACCCCAGTTTGAATCAGGGATTTTCTCCGGTCCGCCTCTTGGGCAGTAAGGAAGTGGTGTTGTACTGCTTTGTTGAACAGATGGTCAATGGTGACAGAGGCTGCGGAAAGCTTGTTGGGGTCAATATCGCACAGTACTACGTTAAAGCCGTTGAAGGCGGCCCATTGCGCAATTCCTGTTCCCATTGGACCGGCACCGATGACTCCGACATGCTTTATTTTTGAGGAATCAGAAACCATTTGGATTGATTGTCGAGCACGATTTCTTAGCAGGAATAGTCGAATGAGGTTACGGCTCCTGGAATCGAACAATAGTTTACCCAGTGCTTTTCTTTCAAAGGTCAATCCCTGCTCAAAACCGGAAACGATACCTTGTCGGGTTGCTTCAAGAATATTTCCGAGGGCCGGATATTGTGCGTCGCGTTTTTGAATCCCAGATTGCGCTCTATTGAAGATCAATTGGCGTCCGAATCCGGTGGAGTCAAGAAACCAATTTTTCAGAGATTTTCCACTGGTCGATCGAGATTTCTGTGAACTGGAATTTTTCAGAAGCGTGTCGATAAAGTGTGTCTCTTTTTCTGGAAATTCTTTATCGGACCAGCAGTGATCAACCAAACCAGCTTGTTTTGCCTGTCGCGCTGAGAGGTCTTTTCCTTTAAGCATCATTTCGAGTGCGGTTTGAAGACCGACTTGTTTTGGCAGACGTTGCGTTCCTCCCCAGGCTGGTAAAATTCCGAGTTGTACTTCAGGTAGTCCAAGGCGCGTACTGGAATCGTCAAAAACAAGACGGAAATCACACGCCAGTGCGAATTCAAGACCACCGCCAAGGCAGGCTCCGCGAATAACGGCAATCGTTGGAACCGGCAATTGTGATATGCGATGAAAGAGAATTTGTCCAGCTTGGGAAATGGCCTCAGCCTCTGTGGGTGACGTAATGGACTCAACCTGATTAATGTCAGCTCCAGCAATAAAACCAGAAGGTTTGCCGCTTTTGAAAACGATGGCTTCGATCACGCGTTCTGTCGTTGTCGTATCGTGATCTGTGCTTTTACACAGGGGTTCAAGAGAATCGATCAACTCACGGAGCTCTTCCATAACCTCACGGTTAAAAGTGTTTACGGAATGATCGGGGATATTCAGTGATACGGTGAGAACGCCTCGATGATCGTGATTGGTTTTCCAGTTGATTCCTGAGTGTAATTCCATGGGTAACCTGCAAAAGTAAATGAATGGCATGAAAACACAAACTTCTAATGTTCTGTCGATCGTAAATCCGTTTCGATCAGCATTGCGATCCCTTGGCCTCCTCCAACACAGAGCGTTGCAATTCCTCTTTGCATCCTGCGTTCCCGAAGTGCTCTGAGTAGTGTAAGCACCAGTCTTGTTCCGGTTACACCAACTGGGTGTCCCAGTGCGATTGACCCGCCATGTACATTAACTTTATCGGGATCAATTTGTCCCGGCGCTTGAGTTAAGCCTAATTGTTCTTGGGAAAACGTTTTTGAATTCAGAGCTTTTAGGCATGCCAGAACTTGGGCAGCAAAGGCTTCATTGATTTCAAACAGGTCAATATCGTTTAGGGTAAGGCCTGTTTTTTTCAGTAATTTCGTGATTGCATAAACAGGGCCCAGGCCCATTCGTCGCGGATCACAGCCAGCGACAGCGTAGTCGAGAATATAACCCAGAGGTTCCAGATCCATGTCAGCAGCGCGATCTGGGTGTGCTAAGAGTAATGATGCAGCGCCATCCGTAATTTGGCAGCTGTTGCCCACAGTGACGGTGCCATCTTGTTTTTGAAACCGGGGTTTCAGGCGTGTCAAAGCTGTGAGGTTGGTATCAGGGCGAATACCGTCATCTTTTTCAAATCCGGAAAGACCTGACGCCGCATCCTCGGAAGAGAGTATTTCTCCGGACAGGAAACAACGCTGTTGAGCCGCATGAGCCTTTTGGTGACTTGATAATGCGAAAGCATCCTGTTCTTCTCGGGAAATAGAAAAGTCCATTGCCAGAGTTTCAGCCGTCTGTCCCATGTTCAAACCAGATACGGGATCGGTAAGGCCTAATTCAAGAGCAATGATGGGTTTTAGGAATCGTGGCCGAAAACGAAGTAGCGTTCTGAGCGATCCAAACCAGGAACGTTGACTTCTCATGGTGAGAAGCCATTCCGTCATGTTTCTATGAAAAAGTAAAGGAATATTGGACATGGATTCCGTGCCGCCTGCAACGATGACCTCAGATCGCTGTTCTCGAATAGCGTGCCATGCGGCGATTATCGACTCCATGCCCGAGCCGCAGTTGCGGTTAACGGTCTGAGCAATGGATGTATCGGGAATACCAGACTGTAGTGCAATGACACGTGCAACATTTGAGGCATCGGCTGGGCTTGCAACGTTACCGAATATGACTTCATCGACCTTAGAGCAGGGGAATCGAGTTTTGTTCATCAAACCTTGAATACTTAAGGATCCAAGTTGTACAGCAGAGTAGCTGTTCAACTTTCCGAATGCTTTTGCGAACGGTGTACGAACGCCTGTTACCACTGCCAGAGGTAAGACTTGAGTATTCATTGCAAGTTTGCTTTCTGGTGATTAATTGTCACTGGATTCAAATGACATTGGGTCGGAATTGGACCCGGAGTCACGAAGTTCGCGACGCAGGAGTTTTCCTAGAAAATTCCGTGGGAGTGTTCCTTTGAATTGTTCATAAAGATGAGGGCGTTTATATTTTGCCAGGTGGTCAGCGCAATAACGGTCGAGTTCTTTGAGGCGAAGCTGATTTCCCGGTTCCAGCACGATCAGGGCTTTCACGAGCTGACCGCGTTTCGGGTCTGGAATACCTATCACTGCGACGTCAGAAATCCCTGGAAACTGTCGTAAGATGTCTTCGACTTCCGTCGGAAAGACATTGAATCCGCTATTGATGATCAGGTCTTTTTTACGGTCAACGATGCGGAAAAACCCGTCCGAATCACAAATAGCCAAATCACCGGTGTGTAACCACTGATCCCGAATGACACGACGGGTTTCACCCGGATCGTTCCAGTAACCGTTCATTACCTGTGGGCCCCGTACCACGAGTTCACCCACTTCTCCGAGTTCGAGTTCGCGCGTTCCTGATTCGGTATCAACAATTCGAGCGTCTGTGTTTGGCAAAGGTAGTCCGATGGTTCCCGTGCGTGCGGTTCCATCCAGTGGTCCGACGTGTGTCACAGGACCAGCTTCACTGAGACCATATCCTTCGGCGATGGCGCATCCGGATCGTTGGTGAAAGTCCCGGGCGAGTTCTGCATCCAGGGGCGCACCCCCGGAAATGCAGTACTGGATCGATGATAGATCAGTATCGCTACGTTTTAACTGCCGGTTCAGAGCTGCAATCATCGTAGGAACTGCTGGAAAGACAGTTGGCTGGTGTTTGTCTATCAGCTGTAGAATGGATCGCGCATGAAATCTTGGAAACAGGATAAGTGTGGTGGCCAAGTCTATGGCGGTCATGCCACATACGGTTAGTCCGAAGCTATGGAAAAAAGGCAGCACAGCCAGTAGTTTTTCTGTTCCACGTTCAACATTTACCCAATGTCTCATTTGCGTGGTATTCGCTATAAGGTTTCGGTGGCTCAGCATTACAGTCTTGGAATGCCCTGTTGTTCCACCGGTTGACAACAGTACGGCCGGGGCAGGTGTCTGTATTGGAGGTACGGGTTTTGTGAGAGGTTCCGTGTTGGAAAGCACTTCCTCCCACCAACCCCAGTTCGAAAGGCGGCCGGGAGTAAAATGACCGTTACGACGCCAGCGTGCAAGAGGGTAGACCAGTTGCTTCCAGAAAGAAAGACGGTCTCGCAGGGTCACCAGTAGAAGATGTTTTGGAAGAAAACGAGATTGTTCAATAAGTGATTCAAACATGTCCAATGCAACAATAACTTTACATTGAGTGGTTTCTAGCAGTTCAGACACCTCTCTGGCCACCAGTAGAGGACTGATCGGCACCGCTACCGCGCCGGCTAGCCAGATGCCGTTAAGAGCAATCAGATATTCGGGCATATTAGGCAGCAGAATGCCTACACGGTCTCCAGGCTGAATACCACGTTGAACCAGTGATTCGGCAAATTTACGCGATTGTAGTAATAGTTCTTTGTAGGTCAGTTGTTGGTCAAAAAAATGACAGGCGATACGGTCTGGAAAATCAGTTGCTGATTGCGTAAGCGGTTTCCAGGCAGGGATTCTGGGTATGTCGATATGTGCAGAGACACCTTTTGGATAACTGGAAATCCAAGGGTTCCGAAGTGGTTCAGGTCTGTCATGGAATTCTGTACTCATCAAGATGTTCCCCTGCTGTTTTTGGAGGCGATTCTTTTAAATGATATTGAGAAACGAGAATTCAATAGCAGGGGTTCACCATTAACGTTCATCATGCGCGCAGCACCCCACAAAACACGCAAGATTGCGGAATCATCACAGAAAGGCTTAAGCAGAAATGCTCAAAGAAAGTTGGTTCCAAAAAATTATAGGTCAGTCCTGCAGATAGTCAAATTCAGCAAAAGCTATTCAACATCATTATCTTCCCTAAGTTTTGTGACCATGAGTGTTTGGTGTTTTTTATCCTTATCGATAAAGAAGCCTATTCGCGTGGACTCTCTTAATCGGTTAATCCTTGCAATCAGTTAAAGGTCGCATGACAATAACTCGCCTGCCGTACGGCTGCGGGACTCGACAGGTGTTTTTACGAAAAGAGCAGCCTTCGTTCTGGAGAAGTAGACGCGGATGATGAAAATTTTCGCAATCGGTGCTGGGGGTTGTGTGGGAGCGATAGGCCGTTATGCGATATCACGCTATGTTATCTACCTGTTTCCCCAGTCTGATTTTCCGTATGGTACACTAGTGGTGAATGTGCTGGGATGTCTGCTTATGGGGATCTTGACGGCTGTGATGGATGTGCGTCCTTTGGTCAATGCGGAGATCCGCCCCTTGCTGGTGGTGGGTTTTTTGGGGGCATTCACTACTTTTTCTACCTTCGGTTATGAGACGTTGCATAGTCTCGAAGCCGAAAACTATTTGGGATCAACAGCCAATATTTGTACCAATGTTGTATTGGGTATCCTGGCAGTCTGGTCAGGTCGTTCCCTGGTCCAAATGTTAATGGGTTAGCTGCTGGTAGTTTACAAAACAGGTCGTTCAGTGGGATAGATAAGCTGGAGATTACGATTTATGAAAACAACGGGATTCCGAACGTTGGTTCTGGGTACACCATGGCGAAATCTGACTTATTGTATTATTGAAACAGATCAGGGAATCGTTGGGATTGGTGAGGCACGGGTCCTTGGAAAAACACATACCGTTACGGAATACTTAAAAGATGTGGAACGTCATTTCATCGGGCATGATCCTTTCGACATCGAAGCGCTCTATCGACGGATGACATTGCTCGACTTCGGTAAACCTGGTGAAGTCGTATACACGGGATTGGCACTGGTTGAACTGGCTTTCTGGGACATTATTGGGAAATCGTGTGGACAGCCGGTTTATAAACTTCTTGGAGGTCAGGTCAAGGATCGTATTCCAGCGTATGCCAACGGATGGTATACGGTTGAACGTAATGCGGAAAGTTTTGCAAAGGCTGCTGGCAAGGTCATTGACCGCGGTTACCGCGGAATGAAATTTGATCCCTTTGGAAACGGAGATATGGAGCTGGAACGAGAGGAATTTTACAGGTCTCTTGATTTGATTGAGGCCGTGGCTTCAGTTGCTGGAACACACGCTCAGATAATGATTGAAATGCACGGCCGATTTGCACCAGTGCAGGCTCGAGAGATTGCACGCCATATAGAAAAGTACAATATTGGTTGGATAGAAGAACCGGTTCGTCCAGGTGATGTTCCGGCGTTACAGTCGGTAAGGCAGCACACGTCTTTGCCAATAGCAACGGGTGAGCGACTCTATGGAGCTCCAGAATTCAGAGAAATTTGGGGTGGTCAGTGTATTGACGTGTTGCAACCCGATATAACGCAGTCCGGAGGAATATTTGAGACGAAGAAGGTGGCTTCGACGGCGGAAACCTATTCCATCATGGTTGCACCGCATAATGTGGGAGGAATTATTTCAACGATGGCGGCACTGCATCTTTGTTTGACTCTGCGCAATGCAAAAATCCTGGAGCACTTTAATGATTTTGCTGATCCGCATGTGAAAAAAGCAGGCTCCGGATACCCAGAAGTGGTGGACGGCTATTTCCCTGTCCCAGATCAGCCAGGATGGGGGATTGAGTTAAACGAAGAATTTATCAAAGCTAACCCGCCGGATTACAGTCGTTCTGGAGTCATTGCAGATCCGGGACTCAATATGTTTCAAAACGCCAATTGGGCTAAACGAGGCCAGCAGGAATAACAACAGTTGCTGAGCCTATTCAAACAGGGTCCGGTGTTTCACACGCAAATGTCTGTGTAGTTTCTAGTGTGTTGGTGGAAAAGTATGACCAGAATGGAGATCACGGGTTCACCTGCAAGGTGAGTGCCTGGTCGAAGATTCAAAGCCCCGTTTGATTGCTATTGGCTTGTAAGGAAGGGTTCAGGAAAACATTCCGTGGTGCGTCTTTGCGGTGAAAGCATGTAAGATGTGTTCCACATGTGGATTTGATTTCTCGGATGACCATTGAATAGCAATAACGTCAAAGCGCACCGGGTGATTCAGTAGTTGGTGATTTTTCAGAAACTGCAAAGCAAGTCGTGTCAGACGTTTTTGTTTGTCAGCTATCACCATTTCTCGTGCTGCTCCATAGCTTTTGTTGCGACGCGTTTTGACTTCGACAATAACAACATACGGAGTGTCTAGCGCAACGATATCCAGTTGCCCGAGTTCACACCTCCAGTCCTGTGCAAGAATCTGATAGCCGGCGTTTTTCAGATAGTTGACCGCAACGCGTTCGCCTTTTTTCCCGAGAATTTGAGCAAGCCATTGTTTCACGGGAAATGACCTCTGTTGTACGATGAGGTGACCTGCAAAGGGGTTCCCTTCCGAACAGATAAGCCGAGGCAGGAGGACTGTCCTGAGGGTGCTTTCGATTGGAGTCTCGCCGAACCGATATGATGTGCTTATGCACCGGGAGTCTTTGTGCGCCGTTCACGTAAACGTGTTGCTTTACCGATACGGTCCCGAAGGTAGTAAAGTTTTGCTCTACGTACGCGACCGCTTCGTTTAACTTCAACATCCAACACATTGGGTGAGTGGATAGGAAACTTCCTTTCGACACCTTCTCCCTGAACAAGGCGCCTTACAGTGAACATGTCACGTGTTCCGCTTCCGTTTCTGGCTATGACAGTTCCACTGAAAATCTGAATGCGCTCTTTTTCGCCTTCGATAATCCGGACACTGACATCTACTGTATCACCGATTTCAAAATCAGGTATGGAGTCTTTGAGACTGGTTTTTTCAACGGTTTCAAGCAGTGCATTCGTCATGACATCATCTCAGTGCGCTATCGGATTTTACTGGGTAGACCGGCAAACTATTCCAGCCAATCTGGCCATCCTACCACCCTGGCAACCTCGCGCCAACGTAACTTAACCGCCTTAAGCAGGTTCAGGACTGGAATTGTTTCAAAATCAGACAGCTCGCTTGGCCCATACGAGTGAAGTTAAGGTTCATAACACTCGGGCCAGCCAATGCTCGGGGAGCTCCGGATGTTACATGGATTGGGCAGTCAGGGTCCGGGGTTTCGTAGTTAAGGGCGGGAATCATGGTTTGGTGGTGGAGTTCCAGGCTGCTTACTGCCAATTCGACTGCTCCTGTTCCAGATCCGAGATTTCCGAAATAGCTTTTAGGAGCGGTTACCGGTACAGGTGTCTTGCGATTTTCGAAAAACTGGTGAATAGCCATGGCTTCATCCTGATCACCCTGACGTGTGCTGACACCATGGGCATTCACATGGCCGATGTCATCAGGACAGTAGTCGGCGTTCTTGACAGCCTGTTTCATGGCATTAAGCAGCGCTCGGGTAATCCTTGGTTTTCCATCTGGTGTGGCGCTGCAACTGGATCCCGCACCGGCGATTTCTGCATAGATGGTGGCATCGCGATCCTGGGCGTGTTGTAGCGTTTCCATCAGAAATACCGCCGAGCCTTCCCCAAGTACCATGCCGTCACGGTTTGCATCAAAGGGCCGACTGGCGTGGGCTCCATCTTGTTTGGAAAGTTCTTCCTGAAGTGCAGTTTGAGCAGATTTCATAGGATGGACACATGTGCCAGTCGCTCCAGCAATCATTATGTCAGCAGAACCACGCGAAATGATACGATGGGCTTCGCTGATAGCTAGATTAGCGGAAGCTTCGCCCAAGGTAATGGTGTTATTCGGGCCGCGCGCGTCGAATGTTATTCCGATGTGGCAGGCAGGCATGTTTGGTAAGTATTTCAGTAACCAAAGCGGGAACATCTTAACCAGACCATGTTCACCCCATTTCCCAAAATCAAATTTTTTGGAGTCGTCGAGACAGGCGCTAACCGGGCGGCTGAGTTCTTCGGGGTGCGTTAACATGAGGTTGGCACCAAAATCGACACCCAGCCGGTCAGGATTCACTTCGCTCATTTCCACCCTAGAATCGTCCAGTGCCAGGTGCGCTGCGGCAACACCGAGCTGAATCTCACGGCACATGACTTTGAGACTTTTTAGATAGGCGCGTTTGGTCTTCTGGTCGATCTGTTGTGAAACCAGCTTTCGAGCTTCGAAATCGCGCACTTCTCCAGAGACTGTAGTTGGAAGAGGTTCGTGTCCGAATTGATAAAACGGTCCTATTCCACTTCTACCTTCCAAGAGTGATTCCCAGAAGGGTTCACGTCCGATTCCCAGAGGACTAACAATTCCCATTCCGGTGATGACGACACGTGGTTCATTCGTTGTGGGCATGTTCTCTGCCGTGTCCACTCTTTTAAAAAGTTTCTGATAACACTTCCATTCATGTGCAGCAGCCGTACCAGCATTTACTGGACCCGAATGCTGTTTCCAGGTTTTGTAAAGATATTTTATCTATCCTCTTGAACAACGTACAAGATGAGAATCGCAGACCAACACAATCTTGGCACAATGAACTGGTTAGCAGGACGGAGTGTTTTATGCGGCCAAGAACGAGATATGTTGGTCTTTGTTGAAAGCAATTTTCGTTTTCTTGGACAACTTTCAGTAACCTGTTTGTTGTTTTGAAAAAAGGGGTGCTGGGTGTATGGTGTGTTCCGATCTTGACGGATCTGTGAAAAACCTCTTATATTCGCCTGCGTTAAGAAGAGGTTGGCCCCGTCGTCTAGCTAGGTTCAGGACACCGGCCTTTCACGCCGGTAACAGGGGTTCAAATCCCCTCGGGGTCATTTTATGAAGGGCCATGTGTCGAAGCCCGCTCACCAACTGGGCGGGCTTTTTTGATGCGCAGGAGTCACATAGCACGAGTCATGACTTAGAGGATTCTTATCTTGGATGAGACATTGGGGGCGCGTCTATAGTAGAATATGGTGACAGTTTGCAGCGAGTCTCTTGTAAGAGGAGCACCCCGTCATGCCTCCAGGAAAACCTGGGTATCAAGATCAGTTTCTTACTCCCATGGATCTTTTTTTTGAAGTTTCCCGTGGCCAGCCCTATTTGTTACCGCTGGAAGAACAGAGGCAGGTTGGTCTGGATCCGGAAACGTGGTTTCTTGAAATAACCCCGGATGTCGACCCATGGATTTCTGAAATTGGACAGTCCCGATTGCGGGAAAGCGGTACAGCAATTAGTTACGAAATGCTTTTAGAACTGGGAGATGAAAAAGCAGTTCGTTATTTTAAAGCGATGCAGTGTAACAATGATCGGCCGACAGGAGGCAGTTGTTCCAATGCACTTTGGGAAGGCGTGCCATTGAAGGCGGTTCTGGAACGCTTTGTCGGTTCCCTGGCAGATGTCAGACGCGTCTTCTACTGGGGGTTTCATAAAGAGGAAAAACATTATTTTGCAAGTTCATTGCCTATTAATCGTGTCCTGGACACTCCTCCAGGCCAGTTGCCCGTTTTTCTTGCGTACAAGATGAATGGCCGGACAATACCGGTTGAACGAGGAGGACCGGTCCGAATGATTGTTCCGGAAGCCTATGGATTCAAATCCATAAAGTGGATTCAACAGATGGTTTTGACCAACAATTATCAGGCTAATGACAGCTATGCTCTTCGCAACAACGATCCAGATTCCTATATGAAGACCGTGGCGCGAATCAATGTGCATGGTCCGCGCGAATTTGAGAAAGGTTCCTCCATTCGGCTTAATGGTATTGCAATGGTAGGTATGTCTGGACTGAAGAAAATCGAATACTGGCTGCGTCCCGATCAGGGTACTCATGGACATTTGGAACCCGACGATCCGGCATGGGAAAAGGCGTCTTGGACAGAGCTGAGTTATGACAGTCCACCGAAAAACAACTGGGGCAGTGATTTGCCCGGTGGCAAGTTGCCGGACGGTATTGAACAAATCCGTGAGGGTAGTGGTGGACCTGTCATCTGGCCGATTCCCTACAGCTGGGTTCTCTGGAACTTGATACTGCCTGCTCAGGAGCCCGGTACGTATGAATTTTACGTGCGTGCTGTTGATGCGAATGGCAACGCACAGCCTCAACCACGTCCAAATCGGCAGTCAGGTTATGCGGATATCGCGTCGGTTCAGGTTACCGTGAAACCGTAAATGCGCGCCAAAAAGTATTGTTTCTGATTGAAGAAGGGAGTGTTTGCTTCACGTCATGTCAAACAAGGATCGTTTCTATGCAGCGGCGTGTCAGCTGGATATGCCCAACCCGGTGTCGAGAGACGAAATCGAGCCGCGCGTAACTAAAATGCTGGAGATGATTGACTATGCGGTAATAGGTTATCAACCGTTTCATGACGTTAAACTAGTTGTGTTTCCTGAGTTCGCACATGCGGCACCGATCTACGACACGGCCGAGAAGCTCATCGATCGTCTTGCCATACCTGTCCCCAATGAATTCACAGACCGGTATCATAAGAAAGCGAGAGATCTGGGTATTTATATTCAAACCGGTTCTTTTTTGGAATCCGACGACAAATGGCCAGGTCATGTCTTTAACACCACTTGTCTTATCGGGCCGGAGGGGTTGCTGTACCGCTATCGTAAGGTTAACACATGGATCCCCTGGGAAGTTCACACCAGTCCACATGATCTGAGTGATTACGACGACCCGGTGTTTCCTGTAGTTGAAACTGCCATCGGAAAAATTGGGTGCGCGATTTGCTATGATTGGCTTTTTCCTGAGGCAATACGACAGTTGGCATTGCAGGGGGCAGAGGTCCTGATCCGTGTTTCTGCTTATATGGATCCTTGGGGAACGGCTAGTCCAATGGATTGGTGGACGCTCGTGAATCGTACTCGCGCACTGGAAAATATGGCTTATGTAGTGGCGTCCAATCAAGCCTGTTCGCTCACTAATTATGCACCTTTCAGTTGGCCCGGGGGCAGTATGATTGTCGATTTTGATGGACGTATTCTAGCGCAGGCGGAAGCCGGATCGGGTGAAAAAATTGTTGTGGGCCCTATCGATTTATCGGCTTTACAGGCGGAACGTGAAAGACGACAGGGACATCAGATGTTGGCCCACTTGCGACAGGAAGTGTATCCAGGTAATTCGCATTCTATTTATCCTCCTGCAACGGCAAACCAAAAGCCACCTAGTGTCGCTGGTAACCAACATCACATTCAACAAGGTCGCCAGTCGCTGAAAACGTACCAGGATGGCCTTCAGGATGATCCCGGTTTAAGTCGGTAAGCGAAGCCAACGTTGCAGTACAGGCAGTACAGATCAATGTCATTGAACTGGCCATACGTGCCAAGTGGAAACCGGTTATCGGGTACTGCCAATCTGCCAGTCTCGGGATGCGTGTTGCATTTTCATAATGCGTGCATAAAATCCGTCAACGGACATTAATTGATGGTGTGTACCCATTTGGCTGATTTCGCCTGATTCCAGTACGATGACTCGATCAGCACCTTGGATGGTCGAGAGGCGGTGTGCAATCACAAGTACCGTTCGGCCACTGCTCAGTCGATTGACAGCATTCTGGATAAGAGATTCAGTTTCTGCATCTACGGCGCTGGTCGCTTCATCGAGAATAAGAATCGGAGCATCTTTCAGCAATGCGCGTGCGATCGAGAGGCGCTGTTTTTCACCACCAGAGAGTCTTAAACCGCGTTCTCCTACGATCGTGTCCAGACCGTTTGGGAGCATTTGTACGAAAGGTTCCGCATTGGACGCACGAATCGCTTCAAACAATTGTTCATCGGTTGCTTCAGGGTTCCCAAAAAGCAGGTTCTGTCGAATGGACCCATGAAACAGGAAGACGTCCTGAAGTACGATGGCTACCTGCCGGCGCAGAAAATCAAGAGACATTGCTCGTACATCACAATCTCCGATCGAGACGGATCCTTCCGTGACATCATAAAAACGCGGCACCAAGTGAGTGGCGGTGGTTTTTCCAACTCCAGTTGGTCCAACGAGCGCAACCACTTCTCCAGGTTCCACAACGAAAGAGATCTGTTTGAGTACATCTTCTCCGTTTGCATAGGCAAAACTGACATTATCAAAAATGATTCGGCTGTTGAATGGATTCGGAGTAACGGGATTATGTGGTTGTCTGATAGAGGGCTTTGTATCCAGAAGTTCAAATACCCGTTCGGCACTTGCAGTAGCCTTTTGGAGGTTTTCTGTCAGGTTTGCAATACGTAGAAGCGGTTGAATCATTTGGCCGATGTACATAAGAAAAACGACAAGATCTGCTACGGGCATTTCTTGATTACTCGCGGCCAGTCCCCCCATAGCTACGACGAGAATAATTCCTACACCATTGGTCAGTTCGATGGCGGCAGGAGGAAGCAGAGACCATTTGTTGGCATGAATAATGGCGTCGCGATAACGAGCACTATGTTCTTGGATGTCATGTTCCGTGTGCTTTTCGTGGACAAAAGACTGAATAACTGTCATGCCTGAAATATAGTCTTGGACCTGGGCTACCAGTTCAGCAATATTGCCTCGAACGGATTTCCAAATAGAACGTGTGTGATGAACCAGCAGGTATAGGAACAGCATGACAAAGGCCAATGGGACGGCACAGAGCAGGGTAAGCATTGGGTTGATGGAGATAAGGATTACCATCATGGCTATTGGAATCACGATCGCAAGCAGTGTTTCAGGAATTCCATGGGCAACAAAATCCTCAATGCTTTCAATATCACCGATGGTGCGACTTACCAATTCACCACTTCGTTTCCGTGTGAAAAACTCAGGTGACATGCGCTGTAAGTGTTGGTAAGCCCGGGTGATTAATCGGTCCAGAGTGCGGTATGCGGCGATGTGTGAAAAGACACCATAAAAATAACGACACGCACTGCGTAGCAGGTAGACCGCGAGCAGAATAGCACCGAGCATCACAAAAGGAGTGGTACGATCCGGATCCTGGATTCCTTGGATCACGCGCCGAATCACCAAGGGTGGGACCAGGCCGGAAGCTGAAAACAGAAGACCGAAAAAAACCGAAGTGGCAATTAGTAAACGGTTTCCGTCAAGTTGTTGAAGGAGTCGTCGTGTGACCATGAAATTCCGACAGATCGGTCCGTAGACAGAGAGGAAAAAACGCCGTGAAGGATAAGAAAACAAAAAGGCAGGACAGTTACAATAGTTTAGTAAAAGAGTATGGATCCAAATTTTGGTCTGTTGTACCGTCTTTAGGGAACAGCACGAGCCAACGTGGTCCACAAATAATCGGTAACACCATCAAGATCTACGTCGACGACCACTTCAAGGTTGGGTGGCTGATACACACCTATCCGACGATCAACAATAGTGGTCCCTCTGGTCAATTCTCCGGTGGTTTCGATATCGCAGGAAATATTTTTTGTCTGAAAAAGATCTGGTTTTACCAATGCGATAAGCGCGAGGACATCATGTAAATAGATTCCTTCCAGACCCAGAAGGTGATGATGTGACCGAAAGGCAAAGGGGATGATCTGTCTCAGTAGTTTTCCAGCGCGTGTTTTTTCTGAAGGTAATAGATCAAAGTGATTAAAGGAGAATAGGAACTTTTGCGTTACATCAAGCGGGACGAGCAGTTTGGGTACCGGGCTGTGAAAAACTTCCCGAGCTGCAAGTGGATCGACGTAAATGTTAAATTCAGCCATAGAGGTAACATTACCACCAACGGACAGGGAACCACCC
>Ga0310344_10000939_pt1 | contig 22561 bp, 15 predicted proteins | sample HC15DNA20200_MG_FD_203801 | JGI IMG/M metagenome (GOLD analysis project Ga0310344, IMG submission 203801) | Marine microbial communities from station ALOHA, North Pacific Subtropical Gyre - HC15-DNA-20-200_MG | ecosystem: Environmental > Aquatic > Marine > Oceanic | place: Pacific Ocean: North... | reverse complement strand
CTATTAATTCTCTGGCAAGTTGTTCAAAACGTTTTTCTGTTTTAACGACGTTACGAAGTAATTCGCCTGGCAGGTCTTTCTTTTCGTCCGAGAATTGTTCCGAAGGTACACGGAGCCTGTGTTCAAGGGGTATAAGCGTTACTCGGCAACCGCGCTGCTTTATAACTTCTAAAACCTTTAAACCAGCATCGGTGTTTTCTACGACAACTTGTTCCGCACGGTAGCCCAAACACGCGTTGAGGGCAGCCCGATACTTGGACTCTACTTCAAACAAATCAGCTACCGCCCCTATTACGCCAGGTAACCCTAAAGTGAGTGCAAGTTTAGGTCCTTCAGAATAGCCGTGTCTTTCCCGTGCCGCTTTTTTAAGCCGTGATAATTCCCTTTCCAAAGCACCCGCTTCAGTTTGGGCCTCTATCAAGACCGCCCTTAACGGCGCAATTTGGCCCTCATTATCCCGTAAGGCCGCTCGGACTAGCTCTAGACGTGCTTGTTTCGCTTTAAGGTCTGGGATCACTTTGGATTCCTCATTGGGAACAGCTCCCAATGAGGAACGTCGTCGGTGCAGTTCACCGAGTCGTTCTTCCAGGGCCTGGCGTCGGACTTCATAGGCATCCATCGCTTGTCTAAAAGCTTCCCAAGTCTCCCGCAGCTCGTCGTGCTTTTTGGAGGCTGCCTCGTGTTCATCAACTGCAGATATATGGGCCTGTTCAGCGGTTTTAACAGCAGCAGAGGCGTATTCAACCTCGCTTAACAGGATTTCATTATCTCCTTCAGGTGGCGTAGGGGGTTCGATTGTTAAGCGCGAAAGTTCCGCCTCGGTTTCCGCTAAACGAATTCTTATCCCTTCAACACTCTGTTGTTCTCGCCGTAAACGTTCTTCCGCTACTCTAAGGTCTCCCCGACGGGCCTCGGTTTCCGCCATGGCTTCTCGAAAAGCGGTTTCAGATTCGACTTGGTGTTTTCGAGATTCAATCAATTGGGCACCAAGGTTCCGCAATTTTTCACGCCGATTAGCGATTTCTTCCCCGAGCACCTGTTCTTCTCCCCGGAGGCTATCTATATTGGCCTGTAACCCCTCAACGCGCTGGTAGGCTCGGGTAAATCCTAATTGCAACACTTCGCGAGTCAATAGTTCATGCTGTGCAGCCTCGTCAGCCTCGCTTTTTAAGGCCGTGACCTGTTCCCGCATTTCCACCATGACGTCATCGAGTCTTAATAGATGAGACCGGGCAGTATCGATTCGGCCAATGGTGATCTCCCGGCGCCTACCTAGTTGGGCTACCCCGGCGGCCTCAGAGGCGTAGGCTAGCAGCCGGTCAGGGTTGGCCATCAGTATTTCACCAACCTCCCCTTGCCCGATCACTGCCACAGCTCCTCTGCCAAGACCGGTCCCCACCAAAGCCTCTTCCACATCCATTAACCTTGCACTAGCCCCGTTAAGCTTTAACGTTCCAGTCCCATCCCGAAATAGATTTCTTTGGATTGCCAACTTTCCATTTTCAGCTTCTAATTCAAGCTCCACATCGGCGACACTTACGCTTCGCTTACCAGCAGCCCCATGAAAAATCAATTCCGTCCTTGAGTCTGCTCTATAAGTACTAGCCCGTCCACCCCCGGCCACCCAACGAAGGGCATCGATAACATTCGATTTACCGGATCCATTAGGCCCAATAATTGCAGTGACGCTAGGCGAAAAGGAGATCACGGTCCGTTCGCCAAAACTTTTAAAACCACTAATGGTGAGATTGCCCAGTTTCATGGAGCAGCCACCCAGTTAACACCGTGAACAAGGTAAGTCATTCTTAATAGTGGAGAGAGAGTACCAAAACCCTCCGTAATATTTTGTCGGGGCGATAAAATTACCATAGTTCTGGCTTTCAGTCGTCCTCTGTCTCTGATCTAACGCTTGATGGTAGTGCATTACCAAAATCACGCATTCTGTCACGAAGTTGAACGTTAAGCCGTCCAATCCTATCCTCTAAATTTAACTGAAGATTATCAAGTTCTCGCCGTAGCTTTATTATCTCCTCTACCCCAGCTAGATTTACCCCGAGCTCTTGAGTTAATCGCCGAATTTCTTTGAGTTGTTCAATATCTCGTTGAGAATAAAGCCGAGTTTTACCTGCACTCCGACTGGGCTCTATGAGGCCCTTTCGTTCATACAGGCGTAGTGTTTGGGGGTGCATATCTACTAGTTCAGCGGCAACGCTGATTACATAAAGGGGCTTGTCTTCAGCGATCTCCACCGATGCATCTTCACCAAGATCCTGGTGTTCTTTAACGTCGTCGTCGATCACGTGGCCTCCATTAACCTAGTTTAAAACTTTTTAAGTACTCCCTCAGACCGCGAAACACTCCCCGCCAAACATCAAACCGTATCTTCAAGAAAAGATCCCCATCAGAAATACCTTTATTTTTAAAAACAAGTGTCTGACGATCGCGAACTCCTTGCGGAATATTTATATCTAACCCGACACATTGAGTCCTTATTCCTTGGAGAGCCTCCAGTGGCGTGAGATAGAGATTGGCATGGAGGTCATTTCCTTGTCGCCTCACCCCATTTGGTATTTGTAGATGAATAGTGAACAGAGCGTCGCCTGGAGGAGTCCCTAATCCACCTAGTCCTTTCAACCTAAGTTTTGTTCGATCCCGAATTCCAGACGGGATCTTTAGGTCTACTTCCGCACGCTGCAACTGTCTTCTACCCCGACATTGCCGACAGACAGCTAGCGCGTTCAATGCACTACCCCGACATTCTGGGCAAACGCTTGGACCGGGCACTTGAACACGGTGAAGCCCGCCATTTCGCCCGACCGAAAGTGGAACATTAACGTCTGCATGGAGATCCTTACCTGGTAAGAGACCTGAGCTGCGCATTGCACCTGTAACAGCACTGAAGAGTGCATCGAACATCATGTTACCTGTCCGGGGAGTACCATTCGGAAAATCCGTATTAATCCGCAGGTCAGCTTCCTGAAAAATTACCCGCCAATCGTTTGCCCCAAAAGACTCTGTTTCGGGACGTGTACCGTAGCGGTCGTAATTTAGCCTAGATGTCCCGTCACGCAAAACAGCGTAGGCCGCTGAAACCTGTTTGAAGCGTTCTTCGGCCTGCTTATCTCCGGGGTTACGATCTGGATGAAATTTTAGCGCCAGCCGCCTATAAGCAGCTTTTATTTCACTTTCATTAGCGTCTGGTTCGACACCTAAAGTGTGATAGGGATTTCCTTGAAACCGCTCCACCACCCGAATTATAACAATACGGCGGTCTTTCCCTAATAATTTCGGCTAACCGAGACGAAAGGGTACAGGTAGCCCCGGCCAATATTTCGTCAATTCAATTGGGTGCCCTATTATATTAATCAAGTAATCCTCGACCAAAAGACTTTAATTAGGCATACCCTCAAGCCCTAGTTTGTTCAATTATGAATAAATAAGTGCTTCCGCCGGCCTGGAGGTTTAAGCCCTGGGATACGGTGTTTGAGCTGTTATTTGGCGTTAGTTCAAATTGAGTCACTGACATTAAAGCCCTTAACTCGGCAACATGGGGTAAACTGGAACAATAAGAAGCACGCACGTGTTTCTTGAGGAGGCGGGAGTTGGCTGGCCACAGTAAATGGGCCCAAATCAAACGAAAAAAAGCTGTCAACGATAAACAGCGTGGCAAAGTTATAAGTAAGCATATTCATGCGATCCAGACAGCCGTTCGGGAAGGCGGTAGCGGCGATCCCGCTGCCAATCTTCTACTGAAAAACACGTTGGCCGCCGCTAAAACGGACGATGTTTCTAGTGATAATATAAGTAGAGCAATCGAACGTGGGCTTGGAAGTGCTGACGGTGGGCTTTTTGAAACCGCAATATACGAGGGCTACGGTCCGCACGGGGTAGCTATTCTTATAGAAGCCCTCACTGATAACCGGAACCGTACAGCTGCCGAGGTTAGGCACATTTTTAGTAAACACGGGGGAAACATGTCGGGAAGTACTGCCTGGCAGTTTGAGGCAAAGGGTGTGATCGTAATAACAAAAGCGGACGAGAAGGCACAAGAGCTTGCTATAGATCAGGGGGCAGCGGACCTCGAATTAGAGTCCGACGTGCTTACTATTTATACAGCCCCAAACGATCTAGCTTCGGTTTTGGATTCCCTAAACTCCGCTGGCTACCAACCAGAATTCAGTCAGATCACCAAGGTTCCGCAAATAGAAACCCCTTTATCTGACCGCCATGCCGTACAGGTTGCTTCGATGCTAGAAAGCTTTGAAGAACTTGACGACGTACAAAATGTATTTACGACAGCTAATTTCAGTAATTTAGATGTAGTTGGTTGAACGGATGATTCACCCAACACTCCCCCACTCTGAGGTTCCTAGCCTGTCCAACCCGCAGTTTCAAAAAATGATAATGCTGGCAACGGGAAAATACGGTCTGGACCATAGGCTCTTAATAGAACATATCGGACGCAATCTAGTTGATATGGTCAACACTTTGTGCCCCGAGGGGCCTGTACTTGTTGTTGCAGGTCGCGGAAACAACGGCAGTGGTGGCCTTGCGGCAGCTCGTTTATTAGCCGGCCAGGGCCGCAAGATCTGGGTAGTTCCTACTCATGAGGTTGAAAACTATTCCGGTGCCCCCCGCGAACAACTGGAGCATCTCAGGCATTACGATACAATTCGCGTGAAGAGCGGACTCCCCAAAATGAAATTTGGCTGTATCATTGACGCCGCTATCGGAACCGGATTGGAAGGGCCACCCAGAGGCAGGACGCAAGACGTAATAACGGTTTTAAACGGCTATCACGGAGAGTCCTGCGTAATATCGGTCGATGTGCCGACTGGCTTATCTATTGAGACCGGTTTACCACTAGGTGAAGCGGTGAAGGCGAATTTCACACTAAGCGCTGGGCTCCCAAAACCTAATATCGTTCCAGGTGGTCACGTAGGGCGCCTATTTCTGGGCGATATGGGGATTCCAACAGATTTGGTAAATGATCTAAATTTAACTTTGCCAGTTTTTCCAGGTTTTCTAGTCGAACTAATCTAGCTTTTGGGTAAATCTGTTACTGAATCATCTTTAGCTTGATAAACCCCCATGTACTTGCTGGGAGCCCTACCGAATTGTTTAAATGCCCTTCCGAGTAACCATTACCCGAGGCAGGTGCCCGTAGACGTAATAAACTTGTACGATGGAAGCAATGCTTAGTGATCTAGAAAAAGAAGCCCTTAGGAAGGCTTGGGGTAAACATAGCCCAACTTCGTATGCCGCAGAGCGTATACAGAAGGTCAACGCTGGCACTCCTACCGACTGGGGTTTATCTAACCGCCCGCCTAACAAAGCTGTCGAACCTATTTCTTTAGCCGGAGGGATTCCAGATGTAGCGACACTTCCCCGACTCGATCTAGTTAAAGCAACAGCTCGGGGTTTAGGTTTCGATTCTGATAAGTCAACATTTGACCAAGCAATCGCCGTCTTGGATGATGCCCCCCTATCTTACGGCGGAGCTGCTGGATCAGAGGCGCTTCGTGCAGAAATAGGTCGGTTTTTCGCTCGCGACTACCAAGATATACCCGGTCCAGACCGGTTCTTACTGACCAACGGAGCGGCAGGTGGCATCGAGCTCGTTTGTTCTGCCCTACTAGACCCCGGTGATGTAGTCGTTAGTGAAATTCCTGCCTTCTCTGGTTCCCTGCGCACCTTCAAGGGTTACGGCGCTCGGGTGGTCGGCGTCCCGATGAACCGCTATGGAATGGATATAGAGGCCCTCGAAGCTACCCTGAAAAAGCTTGCTAAAGATGGTGCCCGAGTGAAATTGATATACGCCTCTCCGACTTTTCAAAATCCTACTGGTACCAATATGCCTACCGAGCAACGACTCCGCCTTATTGAATTAGCAGCATATTATGGTGTAATCATCCTAGAAGATACAGCTTATAACGAGTTCTATTTTGGGGAGAATTTGTTACCAACTCTGGGATCTTTAGCTAACGGTCATTTCGTTATCACTGTCGGTACTTTTTCAAAAGTAATCGCCCCGGGATTACGAGTAGGCTGGGTGACAACTCGCCCAGAACTATTGGGATTAATTGTCCAGGCTAGATTCGACATGGGTAACAGCCCGTTACTGCACCGAACACTTTACGAATTAATGGTTAACGGCGACCTGAAACGTCACTTAACCTCCATGCGCTCGCTATATAGAGAAAAAATGACCGTACTTACGAAGGCTCTCCACGAGTTTTGCAAAGATTCTGTCGCCTTTGAAGATCCCGCAGGTGGTTTTTTCTTGTGGGTGAAACTCGCGGACCCCCTTAAATCTAGGGAAGTGCAGCAGCGTGGCCTGGATGCAGGAGTAGTATTTCCGATTGGTTCAGGTTTTTATTTACCCGATGGCCCCGAAGAAAAAGGTCAACATGTGCGACTGGCCTATTCCCGAGCGCCAACCCAAGACCTCCAGCTCGCAGCTGAACGGTTCGCTAGTACCTTGGCCTAGCTAGCTACTATGAATAAAGGGTATTTCCTCCAACAAACTTACACGGTTTGCTCGATCGCGGCCCGGAGGTCCAACTTTTTTAACGCTCCAACTTGAAGGGATGGCTATGATAACCCCTAACTCGGCCAATTTCGTTATGCAGGATCCTGCTGTCCCGATGGTCCAGCTCCCAATGAAATTCAGGTCCCGTCGCACTAATACAGCAACAGCACCCCGAACAAACCCGGACCCATACCATGTTGATATTTTAGATGTCGAAGGGGCTGGCTGCATAAGGCATATTTGGTTCCTCTTCGCTGAGGGTCGCAGGTTAGAAGTTACTGTGGACGGAGCAGTTACTCCGCAAATAGACGTCCCCCTAAAACCCTTTTTTGGGATTATGCATGATTGGACCCCTTACCTGATCGATAACGCGGCTTTTACCGTCATGCCCAATTATGAAACCCCTAACATGCCGGGTAACCCTGGCTATAACCTCTGGCTGCCTATCCCATTCAGCAAGTCTTGCAAAATTCGAATATACGTTGATCGGCCACCTACCAGTAAGCACTCTGGTCTCCATCAAAGCGTGTGCACGATGGTTGATTGGCATGAATATGAACCCGATACTGAAATTACACCTTTTCGTCTGCACGCAGAACACCACAAATACCTACCCGCTCCACCCCGGAACAGTTCCTTCGCAATAGCCGACGTAGACGGGTCCGGATTTTTGGGTGGGGTAATCTTGGGAGCCCGCCAAAGGAACTACAACGATATGGTTTACCACACTGGGGGCATGGTGATTTTAATTGACGGAGAGACCGACCCAAACTTAATCCGAGGGACCAACATGGAAGATGATTTCGGTTTTTCGTGGGGCTTCCACCTCCATCAAACGCGGTGGCACGGGTCGCCTTACCACAAATGGGGAGGCCCTCAAGACCAGGATGGCGTAGCGTATCGCTTCTTTGGTCCTGATCCGATTGCTTTCGAATCATCACTTTCTTTTCAATGCGGTTCTCGTGACGACGATATCGAAACGGTGGCCTATTACTACAAAGTCGCGGGTAGTCAAGCAAAACCCATCGTCTCTCCTTCCGTTTGGCTAGTCACGGGTTTATACGATGAAGCCTTGAATTGGGACAAATTTAACGCCGAAGAGGAAATCGATCGATTACCACTACGGGAATGGAAACATCGTTTCTCCGACAAACCAGGTTTTATCCGGGAAATACAGGCGAACCGGGGTTGGTTGGACCTCCGATTCTCTGGATTAGATCCCGAATTGGATCCTAGCGAGTTAATAGGGAAATCGATATACGCGGGCGGTGCAATCCTGAGTTCAGAAAACCGTAAGGCTGTTATCCGGATCTCTTACGACGACTGGCTTGCCGTATGGCTTAATGGCGAAAAAATCGGAACCTTAAAAGCCGATGGTTCTCTTACTACCGTCCGCATACCAATACAGCTAAATCAAGGGGAAAACGAATTACGAATTAAGTCGAATAATTTGGGACACCCCTGGAATCCCTGGGTCATCAATACGGCGATAGAATACTAAAGCACGCTTAGTTATCCCGCTTCAGCTATAGCCATGCTTGCATTTTGTACAATCCATTAGGAACCTTAGCCTTAACCCTTTCGGCTGAATGGTTTTGCTACTTTCCGGCTTTGTAGTTGACCCAAGTATATACAAAGAAAGGGTTCTAGTGAGCCGATTGAACCGTTTCTTCCTTGGTAAATCGGACGCGAGGTTTATTCTCGGAGGTTTCACGCAGTCTTGGTTCATCACAGACCAAACTTTCGCTTTCAGAAGATATTCTCACCTACCGTCGCAGCTTTCCTAGCGCTCGTGATCCTGTCCGGTGGTGTATCAGTTGCTATACGAATCAGTTATGCCGAATTACCTACTTTTTGGGGAGCAGCTATTCGATTCGGACCAGCCGCGATCGTCCTCTGGGGGGTAGTCCTTATTCGACGAATACCGGTTCCGATGGGTCGGGCACTCCTTGTTTCGTTATTATTTGGCGTTTTAAGTATTGGTTTCGGCCGGTCTTTAATGTATTGGGGTCTTGAAGAAACCCCCGCTAGTCTTCATCAAATTATCGTCTCGCTAACTCCTCTCATGACACTTTTTTTCGCGAATTTACATGGTCGCGAAAAAATAGTTGCTCGAAACCTACTTAGCGCCCTTTTGGCCTGCGCAGGAATTACCATTGCTTTTGGAGGGATGAGCGCCGGTAACCTTTCAATGATCCACCTATTTTCACTTCTTATAGCCGCGGCTTGCATGGCTGAAGGCGGCGTAATAATGAAAGGTTATACCCGGATTAACCCAATCGTGATAGCAGCAATAGCAACTACGGTTGGAACAATTATCATCATCGCCCTCTCGTTGCTAAACAAAGAGCCTTGGCTTCTACCAAGTTCTCCACAAATGTGGTGGGTAATGGCCTATCTGACTATAGGGGCATCCGTTATCCCACTACTGCTTTATCTTTACATTTTGAAACGTTGGCCAGCATCAGCCGCTATCTACCCTATGGTTTTGATGCCTTTTGTGACGGTCCTTCTCGCGACCTCGCTAACGGACGAACGTGTTACCTGGGTATTTATTTTAGGAGGTTTATTGGTTGTTATCGCCGTATGGTTTGGAGCCATTATGGTGCAGCCTATCCATTTGAGCCGAAAGTCCGGCCAAATGGACCATTAACCAACACAACAGGAACCTTCGGTCGACTAAACCTAGCGTAGAATGACTCGGTTGGATTGGGAGTGCTCCGCTACACCAAAGCTCATCTGCTTGGTTTTTACGGACTTTGAGATATGCCTCTGGATTTAAACGAGAGATAGGGGGACGCACCTTTTTTAAAGGGACCTGTTCAGGCAAACATTTTGTGGCAAAGCGAAAACCATCTCAAATTCAAACGTTCTTTAGTCCAGTAATCGCGGCATTCATTCTACTTGTGCTTCTTTCTGGTGGGGCTTCCATTGCCGTAAAGTTTAGCTATGCTGAGTTACCAACGTTTTGGGGAGCAGCCTTAAGATTTGGGTCCACTACTGCTATCCTTTGGCTCTTAGTCGCAATACGCTCGACCTCGATTCCGCGGGGCAAAGTACTTCTAGCTTCAACTCTATATGGTGCCCTTGGAATTGGTTTCGCTTTCCCTATAATGTACTGGGGTTTAGAGCGAACGCCCGCTAGCCTACACCAAATTATTTTTTCCTTAGCCCCTCTATTAACCTTATTTTTTGCAGTTTTGCATCGTTTAGAAACCCTAAATCTCCGGAACCTCATTGGCGCAATTATCGCCGTGACTGGGATAGCAATTATTTTTAGCGCCACTGTGAGTGGTGACTTATCGATTATTCGACTTCTTGGTCTCGTATTAGCAGCTGCCCTAATGGCCGAAAGCGGCGTCTTAATAAAACCCTTCGCGAACCTGGATCCCATAGCAATCAATGCTGTGGCTTGTACCGTGGGTACAGCAATAATCGTAACCATTTCAGCAATAGTAAGAGAACCCTGGATTCTCCCATCTACCGCGGGTACCTGGTGGCTTCTTACGTACCTATCGATCGGCACCACTTTGGTAACTTTCGTCCTTTTTTTATACGTCCTGAAACATTGGACAGCATCCACAACCGCCTACATGTTTGTTCTGATTCCTTTGGTCACTGTAATCCTAGCTACTTCATTCGCGGGCGAACGCATCACCTGGCTGTTTATTATCGGCGCTTCTGTGGTCCTCGTTGGAGTTTGGTTGGGCGCCTTACTTCCCACAAAACCCAAAACAAGCCCTTGATTCAAAATCCTTCGCCAGGCAAGTGGTCCGTTAAACCCGTAGGCACTTCTTAAATTCGAAGCCTTAACTCAGTCCCCAGCCGCTTCCTAAAAAGAAATGGAGACGTTAACTGCAAAAATGTTCTTGTAAAACGTTGGTAGGCGCGGGCAGGATTGAACTGCCGACCTCTACAGTGTCAGTGTAGCGCTCTCCCACTGAGCTACGCGCCTTTGCACAGGCTATGGAGGCGCCGACCGGAATCGAACCGGTGATGGAGGTTTTGCAGACCTCTGCCTTACCGCTTGGCTACGGCGCCACAAGACCTCGAAGCTATCACAGGGCTGTAAACGTGTCAACGCAACCTCTAGCTCTCTTCTTCTTGCAAACACAGGTTTCGGGGAGAAGCTCCTAAGCCCGGGATACGGCGAGTCCAGCTCCAATCCCGTTGGGAATTTATCCGCTATAGACCCAAGTTGGTTCTAGGCCGCACAACGGGTTTAGCTTTCGCATTTCTGTATTTCTACGGCAGTGCGACACTCCAATATTTAGTTTAAGGCAAAGAACTTGTTCCTCGAGGCATACTCCCGAGTTTAGGCTCAAGGTTAACTTAAGGCCGTTTTTCCCTCGGGTAAGCGCTAAGCGCTGTTTGAGCCCAGCATAAAACCGAACCGATAATATTAATTCGGGTTACCGGTTAAACTTGGGGTATGAGTACCACCCCGGGTTTTGCTCACCTGCATCAGCACACCGCTTATAGTCTTCTTGACGGAGCTGCCCGGATCAAAGATCTCGTAAATTGGGTTAAGGAAGTTTCGCCAGACGAACCTGCTCTAGCAATGACTGATCACGGAAACATGCATGGCGCAGTGGAATTCTATAAAACAGCTGTTTCAGAAGGAGTGAAGCCAGTTCTAGGCCTCGAAGCCTATATTGCAGCTGGCTCTAGGTTCGAAAAAAAACGCCCCAGCAACCAAATTGACGGCGGTCATTTTCATCTCACCTTACTAGCTAAAAACTTTGAGGGATATCAAAATCTTTGTCGCCTGTCGAGTAGAGCATATCTCGAGGGCTTTTACATGAAACCACGAATCGATCATGAGCTTCTCGAAGAACATGGGAGCGGGATAATTGCTCTTTCCGGATGCCTTGGGGCTCAACTTCCCAGAACATTGTTAGATATTGGCCTCGATGAAGGCGAGAGGCTTTTAGAACAATACCTCGCTGTATTCGGTGAAGATTTTTTTATTGAACTTCAGGATCACGGCCTTCCAGAGCAGCGGGACCTCAATCCTATCCTTAAGGACCTAGCAAATCGTCACGGTCTTGGGATGGTAGCGACTAACGATGGCCACTACGTCCGGAAAGAAGATGCAAAGGCACACGAAGCTTTGCTGGCAATCCAAACGAAAACAACTCTTTCAGATCCCGATCGATTCCGGTTTCCTTGTGAGGAATTTTTTGTCAAAACTCCAGAAGAGATGGCCAAGGCCGTCCCCGAAGCAGACTACCCTAGTGCCCTTAGCAACACCCTAGAAGTAGTAGCCCGGTGCAATGTAGATCTACCAATAGGTAGCCGCCGGGTTTATCAAATGCCCGAGGTTAACCTTCCCGAAGGCCGAACCTTACCTGAAGAATTACGCATCAACACGTACATAGGCCTCATGCAACGCTATCCCGACGTCCTCACCCCATCGGTGTTTGAATCGTATTTGCGGACAGGCGGCATTGAACCAACGGAGGAATTGGATCAAAACCTATTGGAATTAGCAAGACTCGGTGAAGATGGTCGGCTAATTGATGTTGAAGGCGAAACATATGATCAATATCAATACCCTCACCTCGAGAAATTTGAAGCCAAACAGGGCAATCCAGGTGCCTTTGCGAAATTAGCCCGAGCTGAATATGAGCTCGGAGTAATCATTGCCATGGGCTTTCCAGACTATTTTTTGATCGTCGCGGACTTCATTAACTGGGCAAAAGACAACCGAATTGCTGTAGGTCCAGGTCGTGGTTCTGGTGCTGGTTCAATTGTGGCCTATGCCCTCCGTATCACTGACATCGATCCACTCGAATACGATTTGCTTTTCGAACGGTTTTTGAATCCTGACCGGATTTCCCTCCCCGATTTCGACATCGATTTCAGTGATACGCGCCGAGGGGAAGTAATCGATTACGTAAGACAAAAATACGGCGAAGATAAAGTTGCCCATATCGCAACTTTTGGAACAATGGCCTCGAAGGCGGCTATAAGAGATGCAGCTCGTGTTCTGGAAGCTCCTTATTCTGATGCCGACAGGGTTTCTAAACTGGTACCTGTAGTTTTTGGAAGATCAGTCCCAATCCGCCAGGCTTTGGATGAAGTGACCGAACTAAAGAATCTGTACGATACCGGAGCAAATCAATATATGGATGTAGCGATCTCTTTGGAGGGGCTTACGAGACACGCATCGGTACATGCAGCTGGTGTGATTATTGCCAAAGAACCGATCCAAGAGTTAGCCCCAGTGTTTCGCGCCGGAGATGGCCCTTTAGTATGCCAGTACGACATGGGCTCGGTAGAAGAACTGGGGTTCATAAAAATGGATTTCCTCGGTTTGCGTACGTTATCTTTCATCGAGGCCACAGTCAAAATAGTCGAAGAAACGACCGGAAATATTATTGACCCGGACAAATTTCCGATGGACGATGTCGATACTTTCGAATTGCTCTCAAGGGGCGACGCCGTTGGGGTCTTCCAGTTTGAATCCCCAGGAATGATAGACACACTACGAAAGCTCAGGCCCCGTAGAATACAAGATCTAATCGCGGTTTCGGCGCTGTATCGACCAGGGCCTATGGAGAACATTCCCACCTACATCCGGCGTCATCACGGCGAAGAAGAAGTAGCTTACCTCGATTTTCCAGAGTCGAAAAATCTCCTGGCACCAATATTAGAAGAAACTTACGGAATACCCGTTTATCAGGAACAGATAATGCAGATCGCTCAAGCTGTCGCTGGTTATACCTTAGGCCAAGCCGATATTTTAAGACGGGCTATGGGAAAAAAGAAAGTATCGGAAATGGAAGAGCAACGTGATGTTTTTCGGAGAGGCGCCGAATCTCATGGCCTACCTATAACTGAAGCTGATAGGATTTTTGATTTACTCGAAAAATTCGCTAATTATGGTTTTAATAAGAGTCATAGCGCGGCGTACGGCCTTTTGTCCTACCAGACGGCTTATCTAAAAGCCCACTATCCCCTAGAATTCGCTGCTGCACTTCTGACCGTAGAGCGAGCTAACTCCGAAAAGATTGCCCAATACGTGAATGATGCTAAGCACCTTAACGTGGAGGTACTACCCCCCGACCTAAACATTTCTGGTGCAGATTTCACTCCAGTTGATGGTTTAATCAGATTTGGACTATATGGAATTAAGAATGTTGGGGATCTAGCAGTTGACCATATTCTAAGTGAACGGGCTACCGGTGGAGCTTTTAAGGATCTCTATGATTTTTGCAGTCGGACAGACAGCAGCATCGTTAATAAACGAGCTCTAGAATATCTCGTGAAATCCGGGGCCTTTGACAACATCGGTAAGCGGGATGAATTATTGGCCAACCTAGAACCTGCACTAAGGTGGGGAACTGAGCAAAGAGCTCAAGCTAATCAAGGTCAGTTTGCCCTCTTTGAGATCGACGACTTCAAACCGCCGGAAGTGGTCCCTGGTGATAACCTGACTCTTCTCGACCTACTCAGAATGGAGAAGGAATCGCTAGGACTGTACATAAGCGCACATCCAATGGGTAGCTATGTTGGACTCAGCGAGGCTGCTACCTGTTCAGTTGCCGAATTAGAACCACAATCTTCTGGCGATAACACTGAAGGACGTTCGCGCCTGGTTTTATCGGGGCTACTCCAAAATGTTACAAGGCGAACTACCAGGAAAGGAACCTTGATGGCTCGCTTCGACATTGCTGATCAATCTGGTTCTCACGAGATAGTAGCCTTCAGTCGGACCTTAGAAGAATACGATGAGCTTCTCGAGGAAGATGCACCTGTCGTCCTTGTAGTGGATGTGAGTTCAGATGGAGACGGCTTAAGAATCGTGTTGGACCGGCTTTATCGGTGGGATAAGCAAAAGGAATTTCCCCAGTTAGCCCTGATTTCCTTTAATTCAAGTGAACTCCAGGAGACTCAATTACGCACTTTGCGTACGGAACTAGAAAACAATTCTGGTAGCATTCCTATAACGTTTCGAGTAACTACTGAATTCGGCACATTCGACTATTCTTTAGAAGGCTTTGGGGTCAATCCCCGGAAACTCAATTCGATTGTTGCAACCCTTCCTTCTATCCGGACCGTCATAACTGCAGATCGGGAACGTTTAATTAAGGCCCGGCGAGGTCGTCGCCCCAAAAAACGGAAAGAAGTGGGTGCCATCAACGGATGACACGTATTTTTGCAATCGTACTTTTCACAATGTTTCTTATTTTTAGTGGCTTTTGGGTAGCTGGGAGGCAGGGTAATGTTGTTTCAGTTGATGGGCCGAAGGAGAATGTCGCCGAAGAAATCGAACTTCCGGACAATTTTTCGGTTTTACCGCCCTTTAGCGAAAAACGAATAACGGGATTCACTAAGCCCGAACAGGTAATAAAAGATGGTGGCGACTATCGTGCGTTAATAACGACTAATCGGGGAACAATCCTCATAGATTTATTCCAAGATAAGGCCCCGATCACCGTAAATAACTTTGTCTTCTTGGCCCTCAATAGATACTACGACGGAGTCATTTTTCATAGAGTACTGGAGGACTTCATGGCCCAGACAGGAGACCCAACTGGCACTGGAACCGGCGGGCCGGGTTACACGTTCTCCGACGAATTTCACCCAGAGCTCACACACGAAGGTCCCGGAATACTCTCTATGGCTAACGCTGGCCCAAATACAAATGGAAGCCAATTCTTCATTACCTTCACCGCAACACCCTGGTTAGATAATCGCCATGCCGTATTCGGAACGGTGATTGAAGGAGAAGATACTCTCACCACCCTAACCCGCATCGACCCCAACTCCCCCACTATTAGGGTACCGATCACCGATTCGCTAACTTCCCTCAGGGCCCTCGGTGTTGAATTAGATGGGAATGGTGATTCTTCGATAGAAACTGTTTTGAGAGATCGACTTGGTGAACTACCGTCCTTCGGTTCGAAATTCACCATACAAGGTTTCACTGGAATACTAGGTACAATTGAAGGGGAACCAGCTGTTGGATTCTTCCCGATGCCAGACCGAATTATCCAAATGTCTGTACTGTATCGAAACTGATCCTAAGGGAGCACATTAAGATGAGTAACTCAAATTATAGTCCAGTACAACCTCTCACAGAGGACCCAATGCGCTCGTTTACCGAGGCACAGAAAATCCTTTCGGATGGTGGCGACTATCGTGCGTTAATAACGACTAATCGGGGAACAATCCTCATAGATTTATTCCAAGATAAGGCCCCGATCACCGTAAATAACTTTGTCTTCTTGGCCCTCAATAGATACTACGACGGAGTCATTTTTCATAGAGTACTGGAGGACTTCATGGCCCAGACAGGAGACCCAACTGGCACTGGAACCGGCGGGCCGGGTTACACGTTCTCCGACGAATTTCACCCAGAGCTCACACACGAAGGTCCCGGAATACTCTCTATGGCTAACGCTGGCCCAAATACAAATGGAAGCCAATTCTTCATTACCTTCACCGCAACACCCTGGTTAGATAATCGCCATGCCGTATTCGGAACGGTGATTGAAGGAGAAGATACTCTCACCACCCTAACCCGCATCGACCCCAACTCCCCAGCTGGGGAGACTCCAGATTTCATCGAAACAATAGAGATTTTGATGGCTAGCTAATCAAATATGCTGGCCCTCGGGCGTCATAAACCAATATTACACACTTTTTTCGCCCGGTTCTTAACACTCCTAAACACCTAGTTAATCGCCATAAGGTCATGAAAGCCGGGGCAAACGCCCTTTATCGGCTTGATTTATTGACCATATGCTTGCCTAACCTTGTACTGAGCGTAATGCTTTAGGGCTGGAAACAAACCGTCAAGTTATTTATGCAGTCTTTAGAAATCGTTCCCATCGCCTCAAGCACTGTCTAACTAATCAATGGGAAGAATTTCAAGGACTCTCGCATCTATGTTGGTTGATAAGTGATTGATCAACCCGGTAACGGGTACATCGTTTCTGTTGGGTTCTTTACGACTCCTAAAACTGATCGTCTCATTATCGACTTCACGGTCACCAAGTACCGCAATATAAGGCACTTTGTAGATTTCAGCATCTCGAATCTTCGCATTCATTCGTTCACTCCGACTATCGACCTCAGTCCTTATACCTGCCTTCGCAAGTTGTTTACGTAATTTTTCGGCGGGACCACTATGTCGATCAGCTATCGGGACTATCCTCACGTGTTCTGGGGCTAACCAAAGTGGAAAATCACCCGCAAAATGCTCAATCAGGAACCCAACCAATCGTTCATGGGTACCTAATGGTGCACGGTGAATGCAGAGTGGCACTTGTTTTTGATTTTCCTCATCGATATAAGTAAGTCCAAGTCGGCCGGGCTGGGCGAAATCAACTTGATTTGTCGCCAAGGTAAATTCCCGACCAATCGCGCTCTTAATCTGAACATCGATCTTCGGCCCGTAAAAAGCTGCTTCATCTTCAACCTCAATGAAATTGATGTTAGCTGACTGCATCGCATTTCGTACCATTGTTTCGGTTTTCAACCATAGGTCCGGATTATCGACATATTTCTTTCCTAAGCCATCTTTACCGTGCTTGGAAAACCGCATGACATAATCATCTATTCCAAACAGTTCAAAGTACTTGAAGTAAATCTGTATTACCTGCAAAAATTCTTCCTCGAATTGGTCTTCCGTGCAGTAAATGTGAGCGTCATTCATCTGCAGGCTACGTACCCGCATCAGACCCATTAACGCGCCAGAATCTTCGTACCGGTAGCAGGTGCCATATTCTGCCAAACGAACCGGAAGATCTCGGTAACTACGAGGCCGAGCAGCAAAGATTTTATGGTGGAACGGACAATTCATCGGTTTAATAAAATACGTGGTGTTTTCCAATTGCATAGGTGGATACATGTCTTCTTGGTAATACGGTAGATGACCGGTTTTCAGGAAAAGCTGTTCTTTGGCAAGATGAGGACTCCTGACCCGTTGATAACCAGCGGAATACTCAACTTCCTTCGCTAGTCGTTCTATTTCTTCTATCAAAATCGCGCCCCGGGGAAGCCAAAGCGGTAACCCCGGTCCCACGTCCTCATCTAAGACAAAAATATCTAAATCTGTACCGATTTTACGGTGATCCCGTTTTTTGGCCTCTTCGAGTTGCCAAAGATGTTGGTCAAAAGCTTCTTCTTCTTTGAAGGCAACCCCGTATATGCGTTGCAACATAGTGTTTTGTTCGTCCCCCCGCCAATAAGCACCGGCGATAGACATTAGCCGAAAGTGTGGGGTTATTCTTCCGGTACTTGGCACATGAGGTCCTCGACAGAGATCAGTGAACCCCGCAGACCCTCCTTGGCGGTAAAAGGTTATTGGTACGTCATTTGGAATATTCTCAATCAAATCTATCTTGAATGGGTCTCCCCTTTCCGTGTATGTTCTTAAAGCGTCATCTCTCTCAACAAAATATTTCTCAAGACTAAGGTCCGCTGCTATGATGTGACGCATCCGCTTCTCGATCTGTTCCAAGTCTTGTGTGGTTAGGCTCCGTGGGAGATCGAAATCATAGTAAAATCCCGCATCTATAACCGGTCCTATACCCAATCGTATCGAAGGTCGGTCCTCTCCCTCGGCGACTAAATACTCAATTACGGCCTGGGCCATCACATGAGCCAAGGTGTGCCGCATAAGATCGATGGACTCTGGGTCACGGGTGGTGACTATTTTTATATTTGCACCCTCAGGAATTTCTGATAGAAGATCGCGTAGTTCCCCATTAACCACAATACCGAGTGCTGCTTTGCCCAAACCAGGCCCAATAGTGAGGGCGACTTCTGCGCCCGTTGAGTTTTTGGGAACATCTAATCTTTTGCCATCAGGCAAAACAACGTGCATTCTTCACCTCGGTCTACCAGGGAATGTTTAGCTGGGTCTTCAAAAGCACACTAACAGCTGCGTTCAGGAGCTACCCAACAACCGGTATTATATTAAAATCTCCCCTCGGCCCAATGTAGCGCAGCATTTCTTATCCCAAACTTGACTTTCTCCTTACCCATCAGACCGGTATACTAAAACATGCACCTTGTCGCCGTAGTTGGTCCTGAACCTGAACTAGAAGCTGTGCTTCGTAATCATGTGGACTCTAAACGGCGCTTCCACTTCCATCCTGTCCCTCCCGGCCCGATTAAAAAGATACTGGACTCTTTACCGTCTCTCGATTTTGCTGGGGCGCTGGTGTTTGACGAAGCAATGCAGAAAGGAGCCTTCCCTCACGTAAGCAGAAGTAGTCTTGACGCCCAAGAAGCAGAAGCTGTGGATACGGTTACAGTCACTCAAGGGGGATTGATTGGGGAATACAACCACGGCCGTGCCTTAAGCGCGGCTCTGCGTCAGGAAGGTTGGGATGCCCGAGAAGCCAAAGCTGTAGTGGTTGGATCAAATCCGCTTGCTCGAGCAGTGGCGCGGGACCTTTCTAGTATCGGCGTAGCTCAGTTGACAGTACTAGGAGAAAACCGTCCCGAGGCCGAAGCTATTCTTAGTGGACTTGCAGCGAGTACTATAACTATCGCTAGAGCCTCGAACGACCCCCTAGGTCGGGCTTACCTAGAACAAGCCGACCTGCTTGTTCGCGTTGAGCCAAAGTTCGAAATCCCAGATGACGTCTTGGGTCCCCATTTAACCGTCGTTGATCTTGGGCCGGAAGCAGTTTCGAAACTACGCGGCCAAGCCCTTCGGTTGGGGTCAATGACTCTAAATCTTCGGGATATCCAAGGCCATCATATTGCCTTGGCTCTGAAACATATTCTTGGTGGAGACATTACTCCGGGACCATTTCTTGAAGCCCTCCACAAAATCTAAACCCCTAGTTCCCGTTACAAATTGGATTCCCCGTAAGATTAGGATCTCTACCTCGACGTCGGACCCAGAGCACTAGCGCCTTGTTGTAGATTTCCAACGCCTGATGCCGCAGTAAACTGTTTTGATTTTTTTCCGACTCTAAATTCCGGCATCCTAAGCTTTTGCATTAGGGCCTGTATACTTAGTCGCCTATGCTGCCACCCGTTCTAACAATCCTGTTGGGAACACTGGGTCTGTCCTTTTCTTATGCTCAAAAACCAACTGTCCATTTCGATCTCGGTTTTTCTGGAGAAGTTGTTACCGGTCGGTGGAACCCGGTCCGCGTTGAATTGCGGGACATCAATGAAGCAGAGCTAGAGATTCACATTGACCAGGGCTCTCTTCTAACGGGAGAACTCCCGATGGTCTACCGGGCACGTTTACCCGGCGGTAACGGTCTTTCGGTTTTTAAAGACGATTTATACATTCCCACATGGCGACAACTTAGTTGGTTAATTAAGTCCGGCAAGAATACACTCGCTAGCGGGTCTTTTAACCCACAAGAACGATCATCTTCTCCCTTGGACATCATCGTTTCGGTTCACCCTGGTAGATGGCGGTCTTTTTATGACTCGTCCTCCCGTGTCCTAGAAACAGACCCAGGCCGACTACCGAAAAGACTAGCGGCATATAACGGTGTTAGGTCTTTACTTATAGATGGCACTTCTGAACCTCCACAACTCGAAGCCATTGCTGCTGCTGCAGCATCCGGCGTAAAGGTAATTCTTAACACCCCTTTACCGAATAGCCACAACAATCTTTCCCTTTTGGCAACGTCCCCTATAAAACGGCTTGGCGCCGGTTGGATCATAGTCAACGGTAAAAAAACACCTGATGAATTTAGAACTTTTCTTTCGTTCCAAAACGGTTTAAATGGTGCACTTTTTTTTGAGAGAATAGTAGGTGCAATCGAGCATCCTGCCCAACGCGGTGCCCCTCCGTTACTTTTGCTAGTAGTTTTGGCCATTTATAGCTTGTTAACCCTTTTTTTTCTAAGGTTAGGCAATGCTGTTGCAATAATAAGTACACTAGCCCTAGGATTAGTATTTTCCTTAGGGGCCTGGGTTCTTCTTCCACCTGAAACTCCCAGGTTAACTTCTACTTTATCGTTAACAATCTGTGGAGGAGAATTGGCGGCTAATTTGCGGTTCCACTCAATTTATAACCGCCCTGGAGGAGAGCTCAACCTAGACTTAGTTGGTCATCCGATTGAAGATCGATCCTATGTTGTCAGCCCAAGCAATATAAGATTCTCACTAGAACGGGGGGAGCGCACAACCATTTTCGCCAAGCCTATCCTTTCCCCGGCCCCCCTTGTTTGGCAAGGGGGCTCCTTAATCAATACGGGGTCAGAGAGTCTTTCCAATGTCTATGTCAATGGGTTCGGAATGCAGGACAACGAATTGTTACCGGAGTTTGCTCTGGTACCGGCGAACAAATCGACCACAGATCCGCCTAGTTTGTATCTCGACCTTGAAAACCATTTACCCAAGGGTACAGCTTTCGCCTTAGCTGGGCGACACCTGATTATCGCGTTGCCCACTGAAACTGATATTTCTATGCCACCTCACGAAAACTCCAAGGAGCCTTAAAGAAGATGCATATGTTCGATTCAATAGCTTCTCAAGTTAGGCAAGCAAACGTCATTCAACTCCTGGCTCTGATTTTGGCTACCCTTACATTCGTTACCTATTCTCGGTGGGAGGTAGCCGGACACTTATTTAACAACTCATGGTTCACAGTAACCCAGGTTCGCCTATTTAGCCTTACCCTCATAGCCCTAGCTTACGGGGGTTCGTGTGCGGGTTCCCAAAAAACCAAAAAACAAACTACCGCGGCATTGGTCCTAATATTCGCCCTGGTAACATTACCCTTCGAATTGGTGTCGTATTTCCCAACCCTCCCGAGCACCTCTCTATTAACGACTATATTTATTCCTTTACTGACAGGAATAGCGTTTTATGGATTGGGCTTAGCGGTGGGTACGATGTTGCTAATCATACGGAGTGGTAGTTTAATGCCGTTGGCAATAATTGGAGTGATAGTCGGGATGTTAGTTATCGATGTAAGGCTTAAAACAAATTTCCTGAATCCCTTCAAAGGGACAACATCTCCAACCTGGGAACACTCCGTAATTATAGGGATCATGGCTGCAATAACCTTACTATTTTTATTATGGCCCCAAAAAAGACAACACAACCGAGATTCTCGACACTCCCAAAATATTTTTGAGCGAGTGAGCCGCTAGGGACCTGAGACAAACCATGATCAATACTTCTGACTCTCGCCGGACTAGCACCGAGACTAACCGCATTATTTCTAATGAAAAACTACACGAACGACTTTCTCTAGCTCGTTTCTTTAACATCCGAATACTCATTTGCAGTTCGATTATTTTGCCGTGTTCGCTTTTAGGCTGGCTGCTTGCAACTCCTCTTCTTATACATTCCTTAATTCTTGCACTGTGCTTGATCGTCCCTTGGAGTTTACCGAGAGGGAAACGAGCCTCCTGGGGGTTGACTAAGCTAACCGAACAAACAGGTTTGAGTTACGAAACAGCTATGGAATATAGCAATCAAACTGACGACAAGTACGATTTAATCAAGGGCCTTAGGATGCGCCGAGAAGAAATGGTCCGCAATTTTGAAGTCCCCCGATACGCACCTTGGTGGATACCCCTTCTAATTCTTTCTATAGGGTTTTTGTTTTTACCTTCACCTGGTGGAGCCACCGAACACTTAATCCGCTTTCCCACCAATGCACCAGATAATATAGATTCCAACAAAGACTTATATACTGCGGACGACCCCGGCTCATACCTTAGGAATAATCCTGACGCCGAATTAGAACTCAGGCAAAACTTACCGAAAGAACACGTACCTAGCGAACATGACACATTAAGATCTAACTTACCCAGCGATATAGGTGTAAAGGGAAAAGCTTCAGAGGAAAATATCCTTGCTGATTTCGTCACCAACCTTTCTAATCGCAATGCCGCCACAGATCTGACTCAATCTCAGCCAAATCCGACCATCGGACCAACGTCTCCGGAAGCCCCTTCCCCTGTTCCTGACACCACCTACGTACTAGAAAATGCCGGAATGACTGATCAAGACTCATTAAACGAACCTGGAGGAGTTCCCTCAAGCGCTAGCCAGGCTCTCTCGACCGACCCCGAAGGAGTC
>Ga0310344_10000937_pt1 | contig 22567 bp, 29 predicted proteins | sample HC15DNA20200_MG_FD_203801 | JGI IMG/M metagenome (GOLD analysis project Ga0310344, IMG submission 203801) | Marine microbial communities from station ALOHA, North Pacific Subtropical Gyre - HC15-DNA-20-200_MG | ecosystem: Environmental > Aquatic > Marine > Oceanic | place: Pacific Ocean: North... | reverse complement strand
GAAGGATCTAACTGGTGCTGGTATTGAATACAGAGCATTTGCTAAGTTTAGCAGTGGTATTCAAGCAACAATTCAAGGTGGTCGTTATGTAGAAGATCCATTAGATCCATCTATTAAGTACCTTGAGATAACAGTACATGACCATGCTATTGACATCCAGAACTATCCTGGACTTAGAAATGAGCAGTTCCGTACAGTTAAGATTACATCACCTCAAGGTGGTGCATTCATAACCAATAAGACACAAAGTATTACTGCTAACAGAATTGAATGGACTGGTAATTCCTCTGGTATCGCTAATATTCATGCGTACTACTCAGTTGGAAGTGACCATTACGTAATTCTGAAAAATATTCGCGGGGGAAAATTAGAGTTCTCAGAATTCACTCAAACTAGATTCACTCAAGGTGCTATCTTCGCTGATATGGTAGAAGACCAAGACTTCGGTAAGTCACTACCACTTAAGACTCTAATTAAGAAGGGATATCCTGAGTATTACTATGCACAAGGTGGTGCTAATGTTTACACTATCACTCCTGGTGATCGTGTTCAGGATAATGCTGGTATTGAATACTATGTTGAGTCTACTACTGATGCTGGTATTATTGATGATACCTTCTACATCTTTGGATATGAGACACTACAGAAACGTATTGCTGGTCAGCAAGATGGTATTTACTATCTAACTGCATTACGTGGTAATATTTCACCATTCCCTCTTGGAGCTGGTAATGGTAATAACTTCAGGAACTTTAAGTTCTCTCAACCAGTTAGCAAATTATATCCTCTTAACTACAGAAATGATCCTCTCTGGTTCAAGAACAGTGGTACAACTCCAGAAGAGAAGAATGTTTATGCTAACTTAATTGATCCACCTCAAGCATATTCTGCTGCTGATAACTATACTCATGGTTTAGTTACAGTTAACGACTATAAGAACTCTACTACAAGAGAAGGTGTCGAAGATCTTATTAAACAACCTGCATTTGTTTCTAACTCATATACTGGAGTTAATAAGATTCAGGCACAATCTGGTAATGCAACATCTGGGTCAGAAGATAGATTAATTCCTATCGCTGGTAACAGCACAGTTCTCTCAGATCAAAGATACTATGTTGAATTACGAAGACCTTCTATAGCAAGAGCAGGTAACCATACGTTTGAATATCTTGGTTTCGGACCAGGTAACTATTCAACTGGTCTACCAGCTAGACAGGAAGTTGTACTAACACCTGAAGAAGACTTCTACGCACAGAGTAAGAAGCAAGATGCTGGTATAGTATTCTACACTGGAATCAACTCACAAGGTGACTTGTACATTGGTAACAGAAGAATCAATGCTATCACAGGTGAAGAAACATTCATAGATGCTGCTGTATTGGCAGATGATGGAGATGAGGATGATGTAATCGGAAGTCTAGTTACTACCTTCGATACTCCTGTAACATTCAATCAGAATATTACAGTTGTTGGTGGAGATGGTAAGTTAGTTAATACTATTGAATCTCCTCTTGTTATATCAGTACAGGATGAAGACTTTACTCAGGTTAAAGATGCTTTAATCATACGTTCTAATGTAAGTTCTGTTGATCCTGTAACTTTAACAGAACAGGACGCACAATTAGATAGAAACTCTTTCGTTCCTTCAACTAATGGTGATATTAGGTTAAGTAAGAACAGAGTTCAAGCTGCTGTATTTGGATTTAATGCCAGAGGCAATGGTCAACCATATATGATCCAGACACATACTGCTGCTGGATTAGCATCTAATGTAACACCTAATCAAGATGTATTGATTTCTGGTGGTGGTACTAGAATCGCTTCTGAGCAGTTTGTCACATATGATGGTGTTATTCCATCACCAGGAGATATTCTACTTAAGGGTTCATCAGTCAATCAGTCTGGTTCTCTTGGATGGATCTTCTCTAACTACTATACTTCAGTTCCTGCAAGTAACATACAAAGCATTAACTTTGTTGGTAACGTGGTTAGATTTACTTGGAGAGATGCTAACACTGGATTAGATATTGCTAACGAAGATCTTCCAGGAAGAGGTATTACATCTGGTTCTCAGATCAAACTTAATGACTTCTATTATCTACCAGTTCTTAATCGTGCTTGGCAGGTATTACCATCAACATTTGTTCCTACAAATAACTGGGTTGAGTTCCAAGTATTTGATCCTATTACTAATGCTACCGAACTTTGGAATGGTGCAGGTGGAATAGTAGACAGTACACCAGGTGGTCAACCAGTTCCAACTGTTGAGTTCTCTAACTCTGATTGGAAGGAAGTAGGTGTACTTGGTTCTCAGGCATTAAGAACAGAATCTGAGGCTATTGGTGATTACAAACTTGGTATTAACACCATTACAAGGTCAGCACATGCGGATTATGCTAACGGATTTGTATCTAATGCAACAACACCTCGTGCTAATTTAGATGTAATTGGTAATGCATATATCAGTGGTCGCAGCACAACAGATTACTTAGATCATACTGCATACAACGACAGAGAGAAGAATAGAATTTCTGATGCTCTTGTAGTTGGTTATCAAGACAATGCTAATCTCGATACTAAGGTAGAGATTGATGCAGAGGCAGCAGCACTACGTGTTTCTACTGAAGAAGTAGCAATCACAGAAGCTGCTCGTGGTAATAATGATGGTAAGGTTGGTATTAACACAACTAACGCTGAATTAGACAGAGCATTGGTAGTCAAGGGTGATTCCAGATTTACTGAAGATGCTAAGTTTGAGCGTGATATAGATGTTAACGGTGGTGGAGGAGCAGAAACTGCTGAAATTAGAACCTCTATTACAACAGGTGGATTTAACTTTGTTAATGATAGTACATTTACTGGTACTTTAGCACTTTCTGGTGGTGCTCTTGATAAGGCAAATAGTAAAGGACTAGAGATTGGTAAGAACCTTCAGTACATGAGAATCATGGATGAAGGAACAGCTGACCAGTTCTTTGTTCTTGGTTCAGCATCTGAGCATTTCAATGCATTAATTGGTGTTACTCCTGATAATCGTATATCAGATGGAGCACAGACAATCACTAAGGTTGATATTGGTGGTTCATGGGATAGTTCAGAGTCCTTATCATATACTAGAGTAAGATCTAAATCACTTAAGATTGATGGTGATGCATGGTTAGGATACAGAAGAATTACTAGCGATAGTGTAAATCTATTCAGTAATGCAGGTGAGGTTAGTTTCTTCTCTAACTCTGGTGGTCCTTCCACTATTCAGTTTGCTACTAATGCATCTGAGATCAATATTGCTGGTCAAGGTGGTAAGACAACTATCAATAACCAACTTGAAGTCAAGGCATCTGCTAAGTTCCTTGGTGATATGTGGTTATGTGGTGGACTTGCTTCCTTCTCATTCGTTGGTGAAAGAGGACAGTTAGGATCTGCTATTGATAATCATGCTGATGGAATAATTTCTTCTACAGTATTCAATAAGAATATTGATATTCTTAACGTAATTGTTCTAGGTATCACTGATCCTGGATACAACGAAGTTGATACTGCTGGTCAAGGAAATTGGGGTGGTTCATTCTTCCAGAATGCAAAAGTTGGTCTTGGTGGAAACCCAGTGGTTGAACCACAGGATCTACCTGCTCTAACTGGTACTGATGAATTCTATCTACCTTTAGCACAACAACCTGTTCTTGCTAATGGTGATCAGTACTTCAGTGAAAATGATTACATCATTATCAATAGTGGTGTATCTGGTAGTGGACATCCTGAAATAGTTCAGATTGTAGAATTAACAAGAACAGCAGTTGCTCCTTACTACTTGAAGGTTAAGCGTCAACCATTTGGAACATTTACTGCTCAATTAGATAATCATCCTGATAATACACCTATCTTTAAGGTTAATGTTCAGTTTGATTCTACATGGACAGAGCAAGCACTTGACAATACTGGACCACAAGATAATGTATATCTTGCTGAGTTTGGTGGATCACTTACAGTTTCTGATTATGTAATCATTGATCGTGACCCTGCTGCACCAAGTGTAGGTGAGGTTATTAAGGTTGTTACTCAACTTGATCAACAGGTTCAAACACTTAAAGTTACTAACTGTGGTGATCCTGATCTAACAGTATTTGAGGTTAACTCTGTAACTGGTGCAGTTCAGGTTGGTAACCCTGCAATTCCTGGATCTGGTCTTGTACTTAACAGTACTTTAACACTAGATGGTGGTTGTGGTACTCTTAATAAGATTGTATTTACTGCTGATTCTACTGCTGGTAATAATTTCGTTACTAACGTTGTTGTTACAACTGCTAATAAGACACTTGCTGACATAGCAGTTGGTGATTATCTTAAGAATATTACTAACGAGTCTCCACAGACAGTTATACATGATACTTACATTACATATGTTGATACTGTTAATAATAAGATTTGGTTGAGTGAACCTGTTGGTGGAGCACAAGCTGCTAACACAACATATGAAGCAGAGAGAAATGAGAAGTTCGTACTTAATAACGGTAACGATGTTACTACATTCGAGACTGATACATGTACTGGTACAACTCATATCGGAAATCATTATGGTAGATTAGATTTAGTATTTGCTTCTCTTGGTGATGGAGTAACTACTTACACTAATACTGCTGCTATAGAGACAGCATTTGATGCTGGTGCTATTCCATTAATGTATAGTTTCTGGTTCGATCCAATGGTCGATACTGCTGGTGGTCCTAACACAACAGTCAATGGTACTGCCACAGGTTCAAGTGGTTCAGTTCAGGTTCCAGTTAATAGTCTTGGTGTTGGTTCTGGAGCATTCGTAGTTGATGATATAGTATTTGTTGGTACATCAACTGCTTCTGCAACTGGTATCGGTGACTTCATTGTTGGTAAGGTTACTAATGTAATTACAGGTGCTAACCCAACACTTGTTATTGAACAGGCAGGAGATGGATTATATACTGACAAACCATTTGATCCTGGTAATGCAGTATTCGCAAGTGGTAACATTGTTAAGAGACTTATTAAGCATAAAGAGTTTGCTAACGTAATTGATTCTGAGGAAAGAACTAGAATTAAATCTGGTGCTGCTTCCACATATAACTCTACTATTATTGATAGAGGATATATTGTACAGCAAAAACTTGATTATCTCAACTGGGTTGTGTTCGCTGATGCAACTGGCAACTCTGTATTCTGGTGTGCTGTTGGAGGTAGATTAGAAGGAGTAGTTCATCAGTCAGTGATGAATGAGCAGGTTAGAGATGGTGCTATTCCATTCAGAACTGGTGGTCTTCATGTTTCTGAAGATCTAAGATTGCTTGGTGGTAGTATTGAGATCTTTGACTCTGTTAATCAGACTAGAATGTTCTCATTCGTCAACGATGATGGTCACGCTGATCACTCTGGATTGATGACATGGCACGCTGGTGTTGTATCACGAGGTGACTTCTATCTATTCAAGGGTGGTGACCCAGAAAACGTTCTTCTCAACCCAGATAATAACACACCATCATTCTTTGTTGATAACTTAGGTAATGCTGGTTCTGAGAAATCATTTACAGTTAGTGGTGAAGCAGCAACAAATCCTTCTACATCATTTGAACAACTTTCCATTCAGAACCTCGGTCCTAGTGGAACTAAGAAGTTCGCAATTAGACAGGATAACTCAATAAGTTCATTTGGTGTTGATAACTTCTACACTGCAACTGGTGGTAGACACACACGTTACTTATCATCTGCATCATTAGAAGCTGATTTACAATTGATTGCTAACATTGTATACACAGTCAATGTTCAATCTACTTCTACATTAATTCTAACATTACCAGATGCTCCTGTAACAGGAGATGTGGTAAGGATAGTTGAAGTTGGTGGTAATCTAAATTACAATACAACTTTGGTCTTAAGAACACCTGAATCCAGTGGAACTCCAATACAAGGAGATAATACAGGAACACTATTTGGTGATAGGATTACACCTTATCCTTCAGGTGAACTGGTTGTCCAGACTGCAAATGCTGCATTTGCTCTGATATTCCTCGGACCTACTGATAGTAATGCTCAAGTTGGTATTCCAACTTCTGTTCTTGGTTGGTGGTTAATGGAGGTTTAATAGATGGCAAGTTATAACAGGATAAAATCATCAAAAGTTTCTCCTATAGGAACAATAATGCCTTGGACTGGATCTTCCAGTTCATCGGCATTAACTATTGATGCTGTTCCAAAAGGATGGATTGTGTGTAGTGGCCAAACACTCAGAGCAATTGATTATCCATTGCTTGCACAATTATTAGGTAATACATATGGTCCATATCAGGTAGCAGGTGGACCTCCAGTAGGAATACAAAATTCTTATCCTGCTTTTGAAGATACTGATTTGTTTACATTACCTAATTTAAATCAGACTGCACTTGTTGATATTGAATCATCAAGAGTTGCACCAGAAGATATGGCAGTTATAGGTGCATATGTTACAGAGAATGGTGCTGATGCTTCTCCATTGACAAATATTGTATCATATATTGATGTTAATTTTTCTATTGAGACAGATGGTGAGTTAGCAGGTAAGATTACAGGACTTTCAGTTCAAGATCCAGTTTATTTTGATACAGTTAGAGTCATTCCTAGAAAACTAGGTGTTGACCATACTCCATCACATAGTCATAAACAACCAGAAATTGATAAGTATCCGTCTACTATTAATTCAGGTGGTTATGTAGGATTATTTGAACCAGGAAATTATGATACACAGGATGGTGAGTGGAGTACTGCTAGTGCAATAGGAGTTAATCCTAATGAAGCTAATGGAGATGTATTTCTTTCAGGTACACAAAGAGTTACTTGGTTTGATGAAGCTGGTCAATCTTTACCAGATATGTCAGGATGGAGAGATTTTACAAATGCTGCAACTGATCTTCCTGTAATTCCTCCTGGTAATAGAGTTGTTGCAGGATATGGTAATACTGGTGATCCTTTGAATAATGGTAGTTATAATGATCCAAATACTTGTATTATTAACCAACAGATGCCAGCAGTATCAGCTCCATTTCCTCCAGCAGGATCATATATGGGTCAAAAAAATCATTATACAACAGATTCTGATGTAGATCCTGCAAGAACTGGTGGTACTGCTGGTGATGGAGAATTATATCCTTATCCAGTTACATTGAACCATCAAGCAGATGTTTACAATCAAGATGCGTTTGCATCACACAATCATTTCACGATTGATGTTAGTATGAATAAGGGTCAGATGAGAGTTCCTAGCACTATTCTCATAAATAATATGACGACAGGAACTATAGCTCCAACGAGTGTTGACAAAGCATTAAGTGTGCAAGTAAATCCTAATACACCGTCACTAACAACTCTGATAATAATGAGGGCATATTAATGGCAGTATTCTATCAAAGAGAAAAATCAAAGATAGGTACTAGTACAGGTACAATCTTAAATTGGTCAAAGCAATTAACATCAAATGATCCAGATGATCAGAATACTCAAGATGAATTACCTGCTGGATATTTAAGATGTGATGGTGGGATATATTCTGCTGAAATATTTCCAGAATTAGCAGAGATATTAGGAGTTGGACAATTATCTAGATATAGAAAACCAACTCAAACATTATTAGATAATCAGTTTCAATTACCAGATCTAGGATCTAAGAAGATTAGAGCATCTAGTGGTGCTAATTTAGGGGATTATATTGATCTTTATCTTGAGGATGATAATGATCCACCAAATACTATTGTTAAATCTGGTGTAGGATTAGATGTTCAGAGTAATATAGGAACATCTTATGAAATATTATATCAAGGTAACTTCTTCTTACCAGGACAACAGATAGAAATAACTGGTCAACCAGGTTTTACTAGAACTACTGGTAACTATACAGAAACCATAGATGTATTGCAAACTGCAATCATGCCACATGCTCACTTCCATGATGGAACTAGAACTAGAGTAGCATCTGCTGTTGGTAATGAGTTTGCAATGTTTGCTAAAAACTCATACACTAGGAAATCTACACTGTGTATTCAAGAATGGTCAGAAAATACTAGACAAGAATTATGTTATTTGAATGCAACTAGACAACAAATTGCAGCGAGTAGTGTTGTACAATCACAATCTGCTGGTGGTTGTAGAAAAACATATTACAATGCATGTTTTAGTGGTTGTGAATTTTTAGCTTCTAACCAATGTCTGATACCAACAGGATATGCTGGACAGTGGCCAGTTTGGAGTGGACAGAATGCAGGTTGTGGTGGTAGTTCTGGTTCTACAGAATCATATACCTACGGTACTATTACATACACAGGAACTATGGCTGTAAAATGTGAAGGAATAGGTTGGCCAGGTTGTTGGTTAGGTGGTTTCCTTGCTAACCCAGTAACTGGTCCTGTAACTTTAGCTCCTAACTATACAGATTTGAACGTACCTTATGATTCATTTGCTGATAGTACAACTAATGATTATTATGGTGCTATTAATAACACGGTTACTCAAACTGAGGCTACTGGTAATGATGGATCACACAGACATTTTGTTAATTTCAGTGCTACCAATCATACATATGTTGTGAATACAAATCCATCATTTATACCTGCTATTGATGTGAAATCAACTATTAGTATTGCTGTTAATTCTGAGAACAAAGCAGATTCATTTGTTCAACCTTATATCGTCCAAGAATTTCTAATTAAATATTAATGACCGTTACATATCGCGATAAATTTCAGAATTATTACCAAGATAAGGGAGGTCAACATCAACCACCTGGCACTATATTGCCTGTTCTTGTTGATGTAAATTCTGGTGCAGCGAATGAGATAGAAGAGTATTCACATGAAGGATATCTTTATTGTGATGGAAGAGAATTAAATATTAGAGATTATCCTATATTATACAAAGCAGTTCGTAATACTTACGGTGGTAACACAAGTTATACTCCATTACAACCAACATCTCCTGGTGGATTAAGAAGATTATTTTGGATCAATGATAAAGCATTTTTAAATTTTTATAGAGATCCTAATGTAACTCCTTCAATCAAGATGCCATATCCTTATGGTGCATCTGTAAGAATTATAGGACAAACAACGCAATTTACTGGTAATATTTCTGCTGGTTCACCAGATATAACTACTATACCATCAACAGATATTAATAAGATTAATGTTGGTGATGTAGTAGAATTGATGGGAAATAATGGTACAGTAACACTTCCAGTTAATACTACTGTATTAAGTAAGGATCCAGTAGGACTTAGTGTTAGTCTAAGTAATAGTTTTGGTGGATCTGGTTCTCAGGTCGGTGCTCAGTTTGGTATTGGCATAGGATTTGGATCAATAGGACCAGGTGTATTTGAATTTAATAATTATTATCAAACTAAAGAGCCAACAGAAGTTGTTACAGCACAGGTTCCTGTTAATGAGTTCTGTTATGAGGTAGTATTTCCTGATGGAGTAGATCCTTCCACATTACCACAAGCTACGGTTAACTTCACTGGTGGTGGTACTGTTCATCCTAATATTCAGGTATATAAGAGTTTTACTTTCAGAGATTTTCCACTTAATATAGGAACGTTCTTCTTACCAGATTATAGAGAAAAAATAGTCGCAGGTTTTGGTTCAGTAGACGGTTTAGGATCTGCTACAATAGAAGATGCTTTAAACAATACAGTTGGACAGATTGGTGGTACTTGGTATATTGCACAGAACCAGTTATTAAATGGTGGATTATTTTTTGATATAGGTAACGTTAAGACAACTGGTTATACTGGTATTCAAGCAGATATATCTACATACATTACTGGAAGTGTTTCAACAACTCTTGGTCCAATTGAAGATCATATATTTTCAAGACCAATAGAACATTTTCATAATATACTATCATCTGAACCAGATGAGGCATTGGCTGTTGAATTTGGTGGATCACCTTCTGATAAGTACGGTGTGACTTACTCTAAAACAAGAGCAAATGTTATACCATTTGAACCAAATGGAGGTGGTGGAGTAGCATTGGGTCACTCTCATGGATTATCTGCTGCTGCATTAAATGATGGTAAGATGGCAACTTACGGTAATGTTGAGGGCATTGGTTTAGATGATGGTGGTAATCCAAAGAAATGGAATGTCACATCAGCTCCAACTATTAATATAACAAGTATCACTTATGATGCTCCTAATGATAAGTGTATTGTTGCAACAGCAGAACCTCATGGTTATTCTCCTAATGATTGGGTTACTATTCAAGGTGCAACTCCAATCGAATATAATGGATCATTCCTAGTATTAACTTCTGGTTTATCTACTCAAGGATTTGAGTATGATCCAACATCAGATTCACAACCAAATCCTCCTGGTGTATCTCCTGCTGGTGGTAATCCAATAGTTAAATTAGCATCTGGAACATTTGATGATGTTACTTCTATTCCACAACCAAGATATTATGCTATTAATAACCAGACAATAGTAGGTGGTAAAGCAACAGTTATAGTTAATCCAGGAACAGGTGTTGAGTTTGCAATGGAGGAAGCATATAATGCAGGAACTATTACAATGAATCCAATTCCTGCTGGTCAGGGAGACGTAAACTTAATAGATATAAGTTTGTTTGCTCCAGGTGGAGGTGGTGGAGACAGTGATAACTCTGGTGGAGATGCAGGATATGCTTACGCTACATTTACTGTAGATGGTACAACATATACTATTACAGCGAATGGTGGTGATGGTGGAACCGCAGGAAGTATTGGTGGACAAGCATTATTACAAACAAGAGATTGGGTCGCTGTTGGTAATGTTAGTGGTGGTCAAAATATCTCTGGTGGTGCTGCTGCTGTATGGTCTACTTTCTTGTTAAACAATGGAATTTATCCATCAGTTCCAGCTCTTTCTGGAACAGATCCTAACTTAAATTCTTGGGTGGAATGTGGTGTTGGTATCAATGTAGATGCAGGTCTTGCTGCTGCTGGTTTTAATGTTGAATTCCATGCTGATGGTAGTTCTGAAATGGATCTCTGGCAACCTAATGGTACTTACATACAAGGTAACGCAACACCACCAAATACTTCAGGGCCTGGTGTACCTTATACCAGTAGTGCAACATTGGTTGTTCCTGCTAGTAATCTACCAGTTACTGGCTGGTATCAGTTGAAAGTTAAAGTTAAAAACGATTCTGCTGCACAAAATACTTGGGATCAAAATCCTGGTGGTGTTGGATTTGTTGCAACAAGGGCTGATAATGGTGCAACCATATTTACTTCTAGAGGAGATTGTACAGGTGGACTAACTACATTTGTTGCACCAGGTACTGGTGGAGGTGCTGGAGGAACAGGAGGAGCATTTACATATCCACCATCATTAGATAGTGAGGATTGGTTTGTTATCAACACGAATACTAATGGACTTGATGGAGACACTGGTGGTACTCAAGGTACAGATCAAACTTCGACAAATGGTGGAGGAGATAATGGACAAACTCCTAAACCAATAAGTTCTGGTGGTGATGGTGCAGCAAATGGTTTCACTGGTACAATTCCTTTAGGAACTCAAACATTCACTGCATTTAATTCTACTTGGAGTAACCCACCACAAGTAACTGGTGAGACTGGTAGAACTATTAATCTTGTACTTTCTGGTGCTGGTGGAGGTAATGGTAACCCCAATGCTAACTCTGGTTGTGAAGCAGGAGCAACTCAATCACCATTTGGTGATGGTAGTGCTATTGGTGGAACAGCAACTAATGGTGCATTACTTGTAGCAACATTAGGATCAACTCCTAATACTATCACAATGCAAATTGGTAGAGCAGGAGAAGAGGGAACCAATCTTCGAGGTGGTTATGCTAATGGTACTGGAATGGAGAATGAATCTGGTGGTAGTGAAGCTCAAGGTGGTAACGGACCTGCTGTAGGTGGTCCTTCTGGTCTTGGTGCGTGGGGTAATGGTGCTACTGGTGGAGCAGGTGGTGGTGCTACTGGTGTCTACTTCAACGGCGGTAACGTATTTGCTGGTGCTGGCGGTGGAGGCGGTGGCGGTGGATCAGGTGGTGGTTATAACGGTGGTGGAACTACTGATGGTTGTTACGCTGGTGGTGATGGTGTAGCAGCAGGAACTAACTTACATTCTATGACAAGTGCGATGGACTTTGTTAATGGTAATGCTGGAACCCAAGGTGGATGTACTGCTGGTGGTGGAGGAGGAGGAGGCGGTGGTGTCGGTCCTTCTGGAAATGCCTCTGGTGGAGAAGGTGGAACTGCTGGTGTTGGTCATAATGGTAATGGTGGTGGAGGCGGTGGACAACGTGGAGATTCTGCATACAGATCAGATATTTGTATTGCAACATGGTCACCAAATGGTTCAGCACCAGGTCAAGATGGATATGTAAATATTACTACTACTGCAACTGCAACACAGTTTGGTTTGAATGGTGGTGGAGGTGGACAGGGTTCTCAAGTGACAGTAACATTAGTAGGAAAAAATATTGCTGTAACTGCTGGTCTACAATCTCCAGGTAACGGTGGTGGTAACGCACAAGATGGTGCTAATGGTTATATAAAAGTTAGATATGCTGGTAGTGAAGGAGGTGGAACAACTCCAGGTAATCCTTCGGTTCCAGCAGGTAAATATTTCTTATGTGATCCAGCAGGTATTCCATCTGGTTCAGCATATGATGGTGATGTATGGCAATCATCCACTAATGATGATATGGTACAAATACTCCCAGGACCAGGATCTACTGCTGGTGATAAGTTTGCTATTCCTGCTGGTGCTGGTGCTCCTTCATATGGTGGACTTGGGACAAAATATTTGCCTTGGATTGGAGATAGTTCAGAGAATGATTTAAGAGAATACTATGTTGGTCCCTTTAATTTGACCAATGTAAATAATTTGAGATTCACAGTTATTAGAGGTAATGGTTCTAATGGAGGGGCTATACCAGAAGAAGATCTTATGGTATTCTGGAAGACAGGTAGCAGTAATACTACTACATTGTTAAATACTATTGTTCCTGCAAGCAGTACTTCTAGTGACTGGGACTTCTATAATATAGCATTACCAGAAGGTGCTTCCATCAGACAAGGCGACATCTATCTATATTTGAGGCAGACAAGACCTCCTGGCCAAGATGATAATACTAATGAGGATGAAGATAACTATGGATTAGCAGGTATTCATCTATTCTATGATGAAGAAACTAATCAAGTCTTTACTCCTGCTGATGGTAGTTTAATTGGTGGTATTGATGTTGTAGATACAACAATCTCACCAGTTGATGCTAGTATGTTAGCAGGTGATGGTAAATTCACAATGAGTTCATCGACTCCAATAACAACATCAGTTATTGCGTCTCCAGAAAACAACATTCCGTTGATTACTAGATACCATAGGGTAAAATATTTGATAAAAGCGATTTAATTATGAGTGAACAATTTATCTTTCCAATTGACAAGATGGTTGGAGAGTTTGATGACTTTATTGGCATCTGGAGAAATTTTGTACCAAAACAACTTTGCAAAGATGCCATAGATAAAATTGATAATATATTAAATCATTCCACTGATACAAGTGGCATTGGTGATGGAGACGAGCAGTTTCCTAATAGAAGAATGGGAAGAGGTGATGATCAAGTATTTCTACAAGATTATGACCAACAACTGACAGATCAGTTCAATGGTTACTTGAAGTGTTGTCTTAAACATTATTGTATGCAGTACAGTCAACTATTAAATGTGAAGTTGATGTCATACACTGTTAAAGGACAAAAAACTCCACCTTCAGGTGGATACCATGAATGGCATTATGAAAATGCTTCACATCAAACTGCACAACGTGAGTTAGTGTGGACTATATACTTAAATGATATGCCTGATGGTGAGGCTGAAACAGAATTCCTCTATCAAAGGAGAAGAATTAAACCAGAGCAAGGGATGATGTGTATCTTTCCTGCTGGTTTGACACACGTTCATCGTGGCAATACAGTTTTTACACAAGATAAATACATATTGACAGGATGGGCTCTTAAGGTACAATAATATGGCAAACATGGCTGGACAAGAAGTAGCATTATATGTTAATGCTCTAGACAGAACGATTCAAAAGAATGGTGTTACTAAAGCCATTAATGATGACTTCTGGACTAGTGATATTGTTCCTATACTTTATCCAGTTTGGGACTCTGATCGTGATAAATTAGAATCATATATCAGATATAAATCTGGTGCTACAGTAATCAATAAGAATAAGAATATTCGTAACCAGAAGACTGGTGTATATTCATGGTCATCCTATCAGTTAGATACTAATCAGTTTACAAGTGCTGAATTAGATGAGTTGTGGGAAAAGTTAGATAGAAAATACACTGACTATCGTGAGGTTGAGGATTATAACTTAGAAGCAGCATTAACATCATTATATGCCAAGGATAACTATATTAACTGGAACAAACTTGTAATGATTAGGAAGTTCCTGTTACTTGATAGTGATTGGACACAAACTGCTGATGCACCAATTACTGCTGAAGAGAAAGCACAGTGGGTCACCTATCGTCAGAAATTAAGAGATCTTACTGAAGATACACCAACAGGACAGAAAGGTGTTACTGCTGTTGAAGTTAGGTTCCCAATAACACCATCCAAATATAAGCAGAGAAAATCAGTTGCAGGTACATTCACTGGTAATGTACAAGTACTTGATGGTAATCAGGCAGAGAATGATCCTGGTTCTACTGATGGTGGCACAGTTATTACAAATGCAAGTGATGTTACAAAACTTGCTGCTGGTGTTGGGGTAACAATAACTGCTCAAGGAACACAAAGTGATGGAGTGATAGTATTACCAGACTACACATGTGTTACTAAAATTGATGGTACATCAGTTACATTGAATAACAGAGTAACAGGAAACTTAAATGCTACTCTAACTGGTGCTACATTTACTGCTGGTGATAGTTATGATTACTTGGAAGACACAATCAATCATTTCTTTACTTTAAATCAGAGTGTTTATAGAAAGTATTCTGACAGAATATTAACATATCTCTCTATTGCTATCAGTACAGAGACTATTGATTCAATGCCTGTATCAAGAATATATGATTCTAATGCAAGCACAAACTTAGATACTATACTAGAACAACTTGAGAACGGAGGATCATAATGGCATTAATATCATTAAACCCAAAGAACATATATGATATTGTTGCTTTACTCGCTAAAGAACAACAGAAATATATCTTAGTTATTGATAACAGTAAGTATTCAGACCTGACTGCTGATCAGAAGACAGCAGTTAAAGCATATTATACTGATAATGATGCTGAAGGCAATCCACAATGGATTATACCAGAGGCAGAGATAGATGAGATATTTGCTTCTGAAGATATATTTTATATCTTTAATACAGAACAACAGGCAGTTGATGTTTGTCACGAATGGTTTCCTCAACCAAAGAATTTACCAGATGTCAACCATAGGATCTATGCATACGTGGTGAAACCAGATGGTACGATCCCATATGTAAATGATGATCCAGCTTGACAAATCCAATTTGATGCGATAGCATATAGACACAGCAGCATTATAATATGAAAGTACCTGATAAAGGACAACTGATGCACTTAAAGATTCAGGCAGCTATGCGTGAGTATGGCGGTCTTACTGGCATTGAGTACAAAGGTTGTCTTAACGGAGAACATATATATGAGATAGAAGGACATTTACTTCCTTCACAAAACATAGATGAGTTCGAGATGGTAGACCAATGAGTAGTTACTTTTGGGAAGAATCCAGTGGCTTGAAAGCACAAGCCAAGCTTCTTAAGCAATGCGTTAAGGCGGGAGAAGCCAATGGCTTTCTCTATACTGATGATGAATTGCATAAGATGAAATCAGAATTGCGTAGTCTCCAATCTACATTGGATGATACACGAAGAGAAGAAAGAGGAGGGTTTGGTCAGACACCAAAAGAAGTGTCACAAGGCAACCCCATTGAATTGCAAGAACACCTATAATATACTTACACTATTAAAAGCACATGACCAAACCTTCTAAATCACATGAATCATGGGATCGTGCTAAGACTCTGCTATTAGAGTCATTATATAAACCTGATGATAGATTAAGAGGATGTGCTCATAACCAAGAATGTTATGACGATCTATTACTATTAAGAGATCAGGCAATTGAGTATGTTCAGGGTATGTCCAACCCAAGAAAATATATTGATGATTAATTATGGCAGTCGCAGATTTTGCAGCACAAATTAAACAAGGGACTAAAGAGTCTCACTCAGCAGCAGAGAACACTAAGTTCGTTGCTTCATTTCTTCGTGGTGTCTTAGATCCACAAGAGTATCGTAAATTAATTGCTAACTTCTACTTTGTTTACTCTGCAATGGAGGAAGAGGTAGAAGCATTAAAGGATCATCCTGTAGTTGGTAAGATCAACCTACCAGAGTTACCTCGTAAAGAGTCACTCAAGGAGGATCTGTCATATTATTATGGTCCATCTTGGGAGACCGAGATTAAACAATCAGAGGCATGTGTGAAGTATGTTAACAGGATTCGTGAAATTGCAAAAGATGATCCCAACCTATTGGTTGGTCATCATTACACCAGATATTTGGGTGACCTCTCTGGAGGTCAAATACTTAGAGGTATTGCTGAGAACTCTCTTAAACCTGAAAAAGGCAAAGGATTGAGTTTTTATGATTTTTCAGAAATCTCAGATTCTAAAAATTACAAAAAAAGTTACCGCCAACTTTTAGATGAACTTGACGTAGCACAAGATGACGTAGACCTTATTATACGCGAAGCAAACTATGCTTTCAAGTTGAATATGTATATGTTTGAAGAGTTAGAAGGTAGTGCTTCTAAATCTTTTGTTAAATTGTTATGTAATTTTGTTAAATCTAAATTAGGTTTAGAAAAATGAAACTTAGACCTAAAGATTCAGATCCAAAGTATAAAGAATCAAAAGAAGATTCTGATACTAAATGTAAAGAATCAAAAGAAGATTCGACTGATAGGTATGATGAAATACCATCAAGATACTGACACTAATTAACATTTAATACATTAAATCTGGGAGGTAATTAACATTGAAAGAAGAAGATTTCAAAGCAGCAATCAAGAATTTCTTGATGATGCAAAATAATAATGAAGCAAACTTCGAGATATTGCAACGTCAAATTGATAAATTGCAAGATCAATTAGATCAAATGAAAGAGTTTAGAAACATCTTCAAAATACCTAAAGAAGGTAACAAAGATCGTGAACCATTTGAGTTCTATGATGAAATTACTGGTATAAAGAAATCCGAAGATTAACATGTATGAACCTGAAGTCGGTGACTATGTTATCTGGGATCGTGGTGAGTATGGTAAAGACGAAGGTTGGGTCTATTTTAAATGTGATAAAGAACCATCATTTAATTTAAAAGGCATTGAACATGCCAGATATATTACCATAGAAACTGGTGTACGTCCTAAACCTGAATGTCGTTACACCAAAAATGAACAACACAAAATGATTCATACATTATTATTATGTTATGAACAGTATTGGTCTCAATTAAAATACATTAAAAACAGACGTAATGAACAGAAGTGATTTAACTGATACCATATTGTTTGGTGATTGTCGTGAGACTATCAAAGAATTTGGTGTTACTCCTAGAATGTGCGTCACTTCTCCACCTTATTATGGTCTAAGAGACTATGGAGGGGAGGGTGACCAAATAGGTCAAGAATCATCTCCAGAAGAGTATATTCAAAACCTAGTAAAAGTATTCCGAGAAGTAAGGAATGTGCTATCTGATGATGGTACATTATGGGTCAATATTGGTGACAGTTATTATAACTATAGACCAGGAAAAGGACAGGGATTAGTTAAACAATCTGTATCAAAGACTAAACAAGATCTACCAGATAAATGTGCAAGAAGAGGTAACAAACTAGAAGGATATAAAGAGAAGGATCTCATTGGTATCCCTTGGATGTTAGCATTTGCATTGAGGGCAGATGGTTGGTATCTAAGACAAGATATTATTTGGCATAAACCAAATCCAATGCCAGAGTCAGTTAAAGATAGGTGTACCAAATCACATGAGTATATCTTTCTATTGAGTAAGAATAAGAAATACTATTACAATCACGAAGCGATCAAAGAGAAAGCAGTAGGTGAAAGATGGGGTGGAAATACTCCTATCAATATGAATAACACTAAGGATACTGGCAATCAATTCTCAGGACTCACAAGACCTCGTAAGATGGTTTATGATAAGAGAAATAAAAGGTCAGTATGGAAAGTAACTTGCAAACCGTATAAAGGCAGTCATTTCGCAGTATATCCACCTGAGTTGATCGAACCTTGTATTAAGGCAGGGTCAGAAGAGGGTGATATTATACTTGATCCGTTTATGGGATCAGGCACTACTGCTATGGTTGCCAAGAATCTTAAGAGATATTACATAGGTTGTGAGTTACATGAAGACTATGGTACACTAATGAAGCAAAGGATCAAGGATGGTGTTCCAGAAAATAAACTGTCACACTCCTCATTGAAAGATCACTTTGTTGATGTATGATACCTAAGTTACAACATTTTCTATGGCAACTTATCAAGAGTGGACTGATAGTGTTTTAAATAAAACTATCAATTCACATTCACATTGGGTTAATCATTCTAAGAATGTTAATTCAAGAACTAGAGCAGGAAAGCATGGTAAGTTTATAATATGCCCAGAATGTAATTGTGGAGAGACAGTTTATCACTTTGCATGGTCAGCATTAGGTTGTCAGCATTGTGGTGATATGATCGAGAAGAATGAATGGAGGTTGTTATAATGTCAGCAAAGTACAAACGTATGCCTGTTGTTATTACAGAGGAACCAGTGAAATTATTTAAATTTGAACTAGAACGTAGTGACATCAATATTATTATTGATGCACTAGACAAAGAGAGAACAACTTATTCGTTTAGGAAACCTAACGAAGAAAAAATCAAATCCATTGTTAAACTATTCAACTCGGTACTATTAAATGATTGATTCATTCCTATCTGATCTACAGTTACTCATTGAAGACTGTGAGATGAACGACAAGCAAATTGGTGAAATGGTTAATGCAGCAGATGAATTAGGTGTTAGCATAAACTATTTCATTGAAGAGTTTTTTGTATTTGAGAACCCAAGAGTACATGATGATGATTACATATCATTAGATACATTTAATACTGTTCATGGTATCTACTTTGAGGAGGAATAATGACTATTGAACCATATAATGATACTGGTGTCCATACTAACGTACAGATCACAATAGATCTCAATGAGTTAGTATGGGCAAGAGGTGAACATCTTAAGCAAGAAATGTCTGTTAATCAAGCAGAATATCTTGCTGATACTCTTCGTAGAACATTAACTTGGGATACTTTGTATAGTATGATAGATCAAACTATACTAGAGTTCTTTGATAATCACGAACATCCTGAGATTTGGGACCCACATTATGGTGAGATACAACCTGAAGCAGGTCGTGAAGATGAGTTAAACAAACTAGAGAAGGCAGCAAAGCAAAGAGAAAAGGCAAGGAAAGAGTTTAAAATAGTTAAGTTATCGTCACCAAGTTGGACGATAGATGTCCCTGTCAGAATAAATAAAAATTAGTACATATTATACAATGCTATGACTGAAGCACCATCACGAAAAGTTAAAGGCAGTCTCTACAAACCACCAACCGATAGACCTGATGAAACTCACATTAGTCTAGGTGAATACATTGAAGATGCTAAGGTACGTTGGCAGATCCATTTATATGAGTGGGATGAATTTACTACTGATGTAATTGTACCAACTGCTAAGAACGTATATTCATGGTCATTACAGACCATTGATAGTATAAAGGCAAAGGCACAAGAAAAGAACAGTTCAAAACCAGTTGATAAAGTGGCACAGTCATCCCAGACAACACCACCAACTGATGTATAATAATGGTATGGGAAACAAATGAGGTTCCTAACTACTCTGACACACTTGACTTAGTACCTTCTTTGAAAGGTGAAGCACCTCTTGAGCAAGTAAGAAGCAGAGACATGATGTTAGGGTAATCATACACAAGGAATCGTCCTCTATTTGTTTCCCCCACCATATTACAAAGTCCAAATGCCTAAAACATTATTCGTTTCTCAAACTGAACAAGTCAGCAAGTATGTTGACCAACTATGTGATGCACTCGCATTACAATATAGAGAATATCATAAGAGAATGATTGAAGGCAATGCTAGGTATTTTGCTGATGGTAGAAGAGATCTTTCAGACTATGCTACACAACAGTTAAAAGAACTAGAGGATGGAACTGCTAAACTTATGAGGTTTAGAGTACAGTCAGGTAGAAAGTATTTCAAGATCATCCAACAAGATTACGATACATTTCAAGATCGTAATGAGTATCGTGATGGTAGTGTTCACGCATTTGTTGATAAAGAGACTGGTGATGTTTACAAACCAGCAGGTTGGGCAAAACCAGCACAACATGTAAGATACAACTTACTTGAAAGATCGTCAAGAGAAGATTGCTTATTAAGAGCAGACTGGGCAGGAGGATACTTATATATGAGATAATTTGAGTGGGTGTTGTCGGTTGACTTCACCCATTTTTCATGCTATACTAATTCCATTGCATCATTTTAATGACAAATCTTCCTAAACTAACCAAACTCAAGGTACAGAAGGCAGCACCTATGATTGTTCAGCACGTTAAAGAATTACTTGCTGATATAGATGTTGAGAACACAAAGCAATTTACTGTTAAAGTAAAGACTAATGCAGAACCCTACTCTGATGAAGAGAAGAAGTTTTGGAGGTATCAGTCACGTTTTACTTTAGAGTTTTGTAAAGCACTAGAGCAAGTGTTACCAAGTGAGTTAGCATTTCTATCTTACAATCACTTGACTAATGATCTTACGATAGTAAGAAGATGAATATTAGTGATGAAAGAGCATCACAACTCGTACAACTCAAGGAAATACTTGAGGATACTGTAGAGTATTTTTGTGATGAGAACATGGTATCAGGTGAAACTGCATGGAATATGGTAGGTGCATTAGCAGATGCCAAATTGAATGTAGAGTTTACTAACGATCTATGATTTCCGCACAACGCACCTCTTTGCATGACTGGGTATGTGATCGCTTTAGTCTATTGTTATCAACCGATTCCGCAGATTCCGCGTTGGCATTTGCGGATGAATGGTTCGAGTGGTTAGATCCAGATAGTGTAAATACTGAAGCAACTCTTTATTTCAATGAAGATGAACTCAAAGGATTATATGAGCAAGTTCGAGAATAGCGAGTTGAAAGAATTAATTTTAGACTACATGACCGCTTTCAACAAATCAGATCACGCTAAGGCAGAAGAACTGCTTCAAAGAATAGACCAACTTCGTTTATTATTAGACAAAGCACATGGCAAAGACACAAAATAGTTTCGATAGTAATGCTAAGAAACTAACGTCATCACCTAAACGTAAACGCAAAGCAAAACTCGATTACGATAAGATTGAAGCAAAGTATAGTAGAAAGAAGGACAATTTTCCTCACATCAATACTTTCCCGATCTACCTTGAACCAACAACCAAAGATGCTTTTAATCGTGCATGGTTCAGGGATATAATAGATGCACGAAAACATCTTGAAAGACTCAAATTGAAAGAGTCTGAATTTAGACTCCTTAAATACTATGACCAAAAACAAAGAAAAACTGAAGGCACAAGTCAAAAGTAGATTTTATTATCTATTCTGGGGCATTGCTACTGTCAGCGTTGTGGCAGGTCAATTCTATGTTGGTAGTGGATACAGATCTTATGCAAGAGCATTGCATAGGATATTTGATGCTATTGCTGTAGAAATTAATACTGATCGTCCTGAATATAAGTTCATGGACAATATAAAAGACCCCTGAGCGATTGCCCAGAGGTCTTGTGACAGTTATTTAATTGTCTTAGACAGATTCAGTTAGAATCTCTCTACATACACGTTTACATGCACTCTGATCGTCTTCACATTCTATCAGACATTCGTAATAGTCATCCAGTTTTTCGTCATCTTGACTAATAGCAAAAGTGCTATAACTATGACTCCACGAAGTCATTTGATTATGTGATAAGATATTGTGCATTGTTTTGTTACCTTGAATTGATACGGTGGACAACATAATGAATAGATTTTGGATTCATTTTACTACCTCTCAAATTCTACCACTATTTATGATATTGTCATCAATTTAACACAATATCATCACTAAAATTAACATCCTATATATTGATAGTTGTATCATTTGTAACTATGAGAGAACAATTAATTAAAGCACTCCTCGCTCATGCACAGGGAGATATTGCAAAGCACAGAGCAAATGTTGAGGTATATCTTACTTCACCAGTAGGTATTGGTGAACATTCTAATATTGTTGAAGCAATAGAAGAAGAATTAAATATGATTGCCAAGTATCAAGATCAAATTGATGTGTTAAATAAGTATTTCAAAGGTAAACCAGAATTAATCTAAAACTATGTGGA
>Ga0310344_10000933_pt1 | contig 22604 bp, 14 predicted proteins | sample HC15DNA20200_MG_FD_203801 | JGI IMG/M metagenome (GOLD analysis project Ga0310344, IMG submission 203801) | Marine microbial communities from station ALOHA, North Pacific Subtropical Gyre - HC15-DNA-20-200_MG | ecosystem: Environmental > Aquatic > Marine > Oceanic | place: Pacific Ocean: North... | reverse complement strand
GCGGCGTGGGCCTAGAAAGCGGCTCCTTTGACGAGGTTACCTATGAAATGTTCGCTTTTGGTGCCGGCTCCTATCCTCTTTTGGGGACTCCGGATGACATTGTCGCAGGGCTACGCGATCTCTATGACGTTGGAGTGGACGGAGTTTTGATGAGTTTCCTGCGTTACCAAAGGGACACTGAGCGATTCGGACAGGAGATCCGGCCTAGACTTATCAAAGCCGGACTAATCTAACTACCCGTTAGAGTCTGAGCTCTGTTACCCTTTCTAATGAGGAGAAACGATGAATATTGATCGAGACGTAACCCTTTACGAAGTAGGCCCGCGAGACGGATTGCAGAACGAGCCCGACAGCGTGGCAACGGAGATAAAGCGGCAACTCCTGGAAAGGCTCATTGCAGCCGGAATTCCTCGTATCGAAATGACTTCGTTCGTTTCTCCTAAATGGATACCTAAACTTGCCGATGCTGACGACCTGGCGAAGATAGCCCCGAGGAGCGAGACCGTCTCATACTCCGCACTGACACCGAACCAGCGAGGCTATGAGCGATTCCAGCAGGCCAAAATTCCAGTACTCGCCTTCGTCGTTTCGGTGTCTGAAACCCACAACAAGAAAAACTTGAACCGATCGGTAGATGAGCACCTAGAGGCATTTAAGCCTATCGCCGAACAGGCCAAGGCTGATGGTGTGGCACTTCGCATGTACGCGTCTACTTGTTGCGGTTGTCCCTACGAGGGAAGAATATCAACCTCGCAGGCAATGCAAGTTATGAAAAGACTAATCAGTATGGGAGCTGATGAAATTGCCATCGCGGATTCCTTAGGCGTTGGAACTCCAAGTCAAATTCGTGACCTGGTCCGAGCCGCGGCAACTGAATTTCCTGTCGAAAAGATCGGTCTCCATTTGCATGATACTTATGGTCGAGCACTCGTAAACCTGATGGCGGGATATGAAGAAGGAATTCGAACCTTCGACGCCTCACTCGGAGGACTAGGCGGCTGTCCCTATGCTCCCGGAGCCTCAGGAAATCTTGCTACTGAAGACGTTGTCGACCTCTTCGAAGGAGAGGGAATTCGCACCGGTGTCGCTCTAGACAGTCTAGTGTCTACAACTCTATGGCTCGAAAATGACGTTCTTAAACGCCCGTTACCTGGTCGGGTTTTTCGAGCGAAGGCTGCCAAAAAGTCAGGGGATCAAGAGAAATAGTTTGTGAATTAGAAACACCATAAATTGAGGAGAGAAAAATGAGCCTATTAAAATGGAAAGTTGGTGATGCCACGATCACCAAACTAGAAGAAATTGTATACCCAGAGTTCTCGGATGTAATACCAGCAGCCACACCCGATGTAGTAAAGCAAGTCAAGTGGTTGTTTCCACACTTCGTTACACCTGAAGGTTTACTCAGTCTTAGCATTCACTCGCTAATTGTAGAAACACCGAGCGCAAAACTCGTAGTCGACACATGCATTGGAAACGATCGCGATCGCAACCCGTTCGATGTAATGCATATGCTATCGACAAGTTATTTAGAAGATATGATTGCTGCGGGGTATCAACCGGAAGGGATTGACTTTGTACTCTGTACTCACTTGCATCTGGATCACGTGGGATGGAATACGCGAAAAGTCGACGGCAAATGGGTGCCGACATTCCCGAATGCCTCCTATTTAATGGGGAAACAGGACCTCGACTTCTGGAGTTCCGCGGCCAGTCATGATGCCGAAGAAGATTTTCTTCAGATACAGGCAAAGGTAATGGAGGACTCCCTGCAACCGATATTGGACGCAGATTTGGCAAAACCAGTCGAGGGACCCACAGAAGTTTGTGAGGGCGTTCGACTCATCTCAACACCGGGTCACACGCCAGGCCATTGCTCCGTCATAGTCGAATCCAAAGGAGAATCCGCCATGATAACGGGCGACTTCGTTCACCATCCGATTCAGTTTAATGACCCAGCACTAGTCAGTCCTTTTGACGTTGATAACGACGCCGCTGTCGCGACAAGGAGAAGAGTCTTTGACGAGTACGCTGACTCCCCCACGCTGATAATCGGGACACACTTTGCTGGCCCCACTGCTGGAAAACTCGTTCGGGATGGCGATGGCTGCTACAGACTAGACGTTTAATAACAATTCACGGGCCCTTTCTAAGGGCTCGTGAATTTTCTTACCCTTTTGATTTAATTCTATCCAGAGTCTCTTTAAACTGCTGAACCGAGACTGCCATTTTAAGGCTCAGATCGTCCTCGAGTACCTCGTACATAAGATCTGTCTCGGCCTCCATGTGCATAAAAACTGTGACGCCTTGATCTCCGCCCCCTTCAATATGCACATCGCCTCCCGACTTGTATGTAAACGTCCCGACAGGCTTAACTACGTGTGATTCGACGCCAGTCGCTTCGTCAACTTCAAACACGTGATGCTCACCATCAACGACAAGTGCACTAGACGCCGCAACGTGCCGATGGTAAAAGCATTTCGTGTTAGGTTCAAAACGAAACATGACATCTGCCGTTCTCTTTTCTACATCTACGTCAAAGATCGTGTATGCCAGCCCTTTGAATTTTCCGAAGGGTAACCACGTAACATTCTGATCATCGAATCTGAAGGAAATCGCTTTGTTCAATTCTTCGGACATTTACTTCCTTACCTGCCTTTGTGTAATCTTCTCTGAGAGGAACTCTAGCGAGACTCTAACGACTCGCTTCACTTTGGAAACCTAGCCTATCTTGGAGGCAACAACAGCATGAATGATCTAGAGCATAAAACAACTATCGTTACGGGAGCAAGCAGGGGGTTGGGGAAATCGATTGCTATTGCTTTTGGTAAAGCTGGAGCGAAGGTTGCCTGTGTAGCCACTTCGAAAGACAACGCCAAACGAACGACTGAAGAAATCCGAGACCTTGGGGGTACTGCCAAGGAATTTGGTTGCCGCGTTGAAAAAGAAGCGCAAGTCAAAACCCTTTTTGGAGATGTCCAAAACGAATTCGGACCCGCCGATGTTCTAATTAACAACGCAGGTATTTCAAAACCAACTTTTACCCTAGACATGACGGAAAACAGCTGGAATGAGCACATGGACATCAACTGCAAATCCATTTTTTTGTGTTCGAAAGAAGCTGCTAAACAAATGAAAAAGAACGGAGGCGGCTCCATCGTAAATATTGGATCGATACTTGGCAAAAACGCGTTCCCCGCAACTCTAGGATATTGCGCAAGCAAGGCCGCCACTGACCAAATGACTCGGGTTCTCGCCATTGAATGGGCGCGGTACGGAATCAGGGTGAACTGTGTGGCTCCGGGTTATGTCAAAACAGATTTGATTGAAGGACTAGAGTCTGAGGGCAAGCTATCAATTGCTGACCTAGAACGCAGAACACCACAAAGAAGACTTGGGACAGGGGAGGAAATCTCTAGCGCTGTATTATACGTCGCTAGCAATCAAGCAAGTTTTATGACAGGCGAAATTATGGTTGTCGACGGCGGTTGGAGTGCTTTTGGCTATTACGAACCACGCGGAAGTTAAAGAAAACTTTTAACTACGATCCTGTCACCTTTTAGTGCAAACTATAGACTTAACTAACGAACTGCAGTGAGGACATATTATGGGTACTAGAGAGATCACCCCTAAAGAAATGGACGAGAGAATTAGTCGTTATTCAAAACTCCAGCCTTTGAAGATCCAACAAGAAGCCCAGGCACCTCTCGAAGTATTGGATATGATTTACTCCAGAGAACTCCTCCCAGTCATCGGATTAGAAGAAGGAGAATCAGCGCTGACAGACGCCCCTCCAATTCGCGGCGCCGCCGGCATGACAATGACGCTTGCGCGGTGCCCATCAGGCACAGGACCAGGCTTGCATTCCCACCAGGATACTTACGAAACTTTCACTGTGTTGTCGGGGAAATTCGAATTCGTGTGGGGCGACTCGGGGGAGCATTCAGTCCTTCTCGATACTTTCGATACTATTTCCGTTCCTCCTCGCTGCTGTCGCGCTTTTAAAAATATTTCGAAAGAAGACGGACTACTGCAAGTCCTGATAACGGGTGGAGTTCACGATATGAACGATATAAATTTTCATCCAGATATAGGTCGAGCTGTCTCTCAGGGTTCGCCAGAATTTAAAACACAATTGGATAAAAGAGGGATGCAATTCACGGCCGTTCCGGAGTAATTCTCAGTTACTCTGAAACTAACGCCCCCCGCTGATGTCGTAAATTACCGTTGTGACGTAGGAAGCCTCTTCGCCACACATCCAGACGACGAGGTTTGCCACCTCCTCCGGCTCACAAATTCTCCCCAAAACCGTAGACTTTTCCGCGAGCTCTAGCGCAGTATCGATACCTATAGAGCGTTCAAAAATTTCAGTTCTAGTCAAACCAGGCCGAACGCAAGCTACGCGGATCCCCTCTGGCCCAACCTCTCGGGAGAGACCCAAAGTAAAGGAATCCATCGCTCCTTTGCTCGCGGCGTAAGGCACATCCCCCGGAAGTCCGCCATAACGAGCGGAAATCGAGCCAATATTAATGATTGCACCACCCGACCCTCCGGAATTGGTCGACATCCTTTTGATAGCTTCCCTGGAACTTACGAAAACGCTGAAAATATTAACATCAAACACCTGGCGAATACGATCTAAGTCCGACTCCACAATACTTGTCTCATAATCCACCGCAGCATTGTTGACGAGGGCTGTGACGGGACCTAGCTCCTTATCTGTTTGTCGAAACAGTTCAAGCACATCTGCTTCATTGCCGACATCTGCCTGCACAGCAATACCTCTCTGCCCATGTTTCTCAATTTCCCGTACCGTCTCTTCTGCACGATCCTTCGCTCGGACGTAGTTAACTGCTACATCAAATCCAGCCTTTGCGGCTTTGATCGCAATTGCTGCACCAATCCCTCGGCTACCTCCTGTGACGATCATTACTTTCGACATTTAAAAAGCTCCAATAAAAAGTTTTCAGCCTTCTTCATCCATAATCTCATCCAATGTTTCTCGGATTGCACCCACGACCTGATCAATTTCGTTGCGCTCGATGATATACGGCGGGCACACGGCAATACCTGACACTCCCGCCGCCCTCGCAATCACTCCTTTGGTAATAAGTCGACGATAAATTCGCAAGGGAAGCTTTCTCGAGGGATCAAAAGCTTCCCTTGTTTCCTTGTCTTTAACCACGTCAATTGCACCAAGCATTCCTAGCCCCCTGACTTCGCCAACGTGGGGGTGATTTTCAAACTCTGTCCGGAGCTTCTCTTGAAGATAGACACCAGTTTCCGCCGCCCTATCGAAGAGCGATTCATTCTCCATGATATCTAGATTCGCATTAGCAGCAGCCGCACTTATTGGATGACCGCTATAGGTCTGTCCGTGATTAAATTGAGGAACATCATCTCCAGCCTCTTCTATCACCGACCATATCTTCTCCGTGATCAGACAGGCCGATAACGGCGCATAGGCGCTCGTAAGACCCTTTGCAAGTGTTACAAGATCCGGTTCGATTCCTAGGGCTTGACTACCCCAAGGCCTGCCTAGGCGACCGAAACCGCAAATGACTTCATCAGCGATGAACAACACATCGTACTTTCGCAAAACCTCTTGCATGGCAGGGTAGTAGTCCTCCGGTGGAACAATTACACCCCCGGCACCCATAACCGGTTCGGCAATAAATGCTCCTATCGTCTCTGGACCTTCTCTTTCAATAGTTTCCTCAAGCTCATTGACCAACTTGTTAACAAAATCGGACTCTGACATGCCCGGATCGCTCTCTCTGTAAAAATGCGGAAGTCCTACATGAAGGAATCCCGGTAGAGGCATGTTCATTTTGGCATGTATTGTGGGAATGCCAGTTAGATTAGACGCTCCCAAAGTAATTCCGTGGTATGCCATGTTTCGACTGATTATTTTGGTTTTCTTGGGCTTACCGCGAAGATTGTTGTAAAGCCAAACCAGTTTAATTTGAGTGTCATTAGCGTCTGATCCCGAGAGGCCAAAGAAGACCTTCGAGATCGGCCAGGGAGTCATCTTTTTTAGGCGATCAGCCAACCTAATCGATGGCTCGTTCGCCATAGCGAAAAAAGTATGATAGAAGGCCATTTGCCTCGCCTGATCCGCTATTGCCTCAGCAATTTCCTGGCGGCCATAGCCAACGTCGACGCACCAAAGACCCGCCAGCGCGTCAATGTATTCTCGCCCATGAATATCAGTGAGCCGTACTCCATGAGCGCCCTTCATAATTACTGGGCCGTGCTCTGCATGGTCCTCAAAGTTAGTGTATGGATGCAATAAGGAATCGAGATCCATTTCGCGAAGATCTTCGGACATACTCTTCTCCTCTAAGTTATTTGCCACTGTCTAAGGCAATATTAATCAAAGAACTTCCGTCGGGTTGCACAACGAGTTCGTCGTCGGGATTTATCACAATAGTTGTCGTTGCAAATTCGATAATGGCAGGACCAATAATGCGATCATTTTCTATCAAATCGTCACCCTTGTAGATTGCTGTCTCTACCTCTTCGTTAACACCTGCCATGTAGCTAACTCTACTGCCGGTCGGCTTTGCACCGCTGGAACCTGTCGTTAGTCGACCTTCTGGAGCGGGGCGGCTCCCTGAGGCCGCTATACGCCAGTGAAGACACTCGATGGGTTGATCACGCATGGAATACGTAAATCTTTTCTCGTGCTCATCATGAAAGTTTTGCTCTAATTGACGTAACAAGGCTTCGTCAATGGGGCCCTCTGGCAAGGTAACCGTCAAATTGTGGACTTGTCCTGGATACCTTCCTTCTATATGTCTGGTGAATCTGATCTCGTCAGATTTAAAACCGTCAGATTCCAAATGGCTTTTCCCTTCTGCAATCAGTTCGTCGAAAAGAGTCGACACCTTCTTCGCGACTCCATTTTCATCAGTACGAGTGTGAAACAACCTGACATAGTCATGTTTCACGGGTGTCACTGCCATGCCGAAGGCGCAAAGGCCTCCTGCGGATCTCGGGATTAATACTTGGCTAATTTCAAGCATGCGAGCCAACTCCGCCGCATGTAGGCCGCCCGCGCCACCGCCCGCAACCATGACGTAGTCTCTCGAATCGATACCACGTTCGATCGATACGGCTCTAATGGCAGAAGCCATATTTGAATTTACGATCGTAATAATCCCGGCAGCGGCTTCTCGAATACTTAAGCCCAACGGCTTTGCAATAGTCTCCTCTATTGCACGATTCGCCAAATCGATTTCTAATGACCGTCTGCCGCCCAAAAATGCGCCCGCTGCCATCCTACCCACAGCGAGGTTGGCATCCGTAACTGCAGGCTCGCGTCCTCCTCGGCCATAACAAGCGGGCCCTGGTTGCGAACCTGCGCTTTGTGGACCAACTCGTAACGAGTTTCCGCTATCAATCCAGGCGATTGATCCTCCACCTGCACCAACAGACAAAACCTCTACTCCGTTTACTCCTATCGGCTGGTTTGCAACCTGTATGTCGGTTGACATAACCGGCTCGCCGTCACGCAACATGCAGACATCGAAACTTGTTCCGCCCATGTCGACGATGATCAAACGATCGGGAGCTTTCGTATTTGCCGCGTAGTGAGCTCCTGCTGCCGGCCCCGCGGCAGGTCCCGAGGCAACGGCATTAACAGGCCGAGCGAGAAGATCGGGAACTGATGCGCAACCACCGTTAACTTGCATAATTTGCGGAGGATGCGGCAAGCCTCCCGCCAGCATCTCCTTCTCAAAGGCTCTGAGGTAATCTCCAATGATCGGTGCGATATAGGCCGAAAGCACTGTAGAAGAAGTTCGCTCCCATTCGCGGATTTCAGGGAGAATGTCGCACGAGCACAGTACGTCCGCCTCGGGAAGGATTTCTTTGACTATTTCAGCAGTTCTCTTCTCGTGGCTGGAGTCTATAATCGACCACAAGTAGGCAATCGCTACGCCTTTAACGCCATGGGCTCCAAAATATCGAGCCGCTTCTCTCACGGCGTCCTCATCAAGAGGAAGAACTTCAGTACCATCTGCTCCAAAGCGCTCTGGAATTCCCAACCGTAAGTACCGAGGCACAAAATCTTCCGGCTTCTGGAGGTGAATATTAAAGCGCTCGGGCTTACCTCCACGCCCCAGGTAGGTGATGTCTCTGAATCCCTTGGTGGCCATCAAGCCAATTACAGGACCGTTTCGTTGTATCAACGCATTGGTTGCCATCGTCTGACCATGGACTAGAAACTCTGTCTCTTGGAGCAAATCAGAAACACTGATTCCAGACTCTTCAGATATTCCTGACAACCCTCGAGTTATCGCAAGTAGCGGTTCATCCGGAGTAGAGTCCTCCTTGTATACGTGAAACTCGCCATCATCCTTAAGAAGAACTAAATCAGTAAAAGTTCCGCCAATGTCTATGCCTACTCGATGTCCCATATTAAGCCTCCTAAGAATTCTCAGCGAAGTCGCGCGCCGTTGGCGCTTCTATGTAACGGTCTTGTGATCGCATCTTGTTTGCCGTCCACTTACCTGCAGCAGGGGTCGTCGGCTCAATCATGGGACGAGGAGTTTTTCGAAGTTCGGCCCTACGCGCTTCTGTTGCTTCCTGATCGATGGTCTTCTCAAGATCATCTTTAACCACAACTCCAAAGACATCTCGGGCCGTCTCGTTACTAATCCATTCGTCACGGAGGTCACGTCTCACCTGCTCCGCGTCTCGATCTAAGGGGTTTCCCCAACCTCCTCCCCCAGAGGACACGCCACTCCACACCTCGCCATCCTTTACCGGCACTTGGCCTGCTGAGGAGGTAAACGTTCGGCTTCCATCACCGTGTTCGATGTAAATCCCTCCGCCAGGACTCATCGTTCCACCGTTCACACCGTGCGGCGGATTCTTTAGTCCCTCCCCAAAGCCGTGCCATTCCATCCCACCCGCTACGGGCCTGTAGCTCGTTCTAAGTCCGGGACCACCGATCCACTTCCCACAGCCCATGGCATCCGTTTCGATCTCGTTCTCTTCAACTCGGATGGGATAAAGGAGTTCAATTTCTTCTATCGCTGCTGCGGTCAACCCTCCCATGCCTGCAATCGTGCAAAACACTGGCCAGCCGTCTGCATCTTTCGCAGCACCGGACCCGCCTCCACTGTTAAAAAGCATACACCCCCACTCTTCACCCGTACGCGAGTCCACTCCGTTGAAATTTGGAATGTGCGAGGTATGTGCGCCCCCTGCAGGCACAAGGTCTGGAATCGCATCAGCCATCGCGATATTAATCACTTCGTGCATGGGATCGGCCGGATTTTGTGTCGCACCTCCCACGGCTGCAGGCCACTTTGCCAGACAAATCGTATCCTCTGCTGCCTCGGCGCTAACGTGCTGCAAAACTCCGTGATTGTGAGGAATATCCGGATCGATGTAATACAAAAACGGTATCGTCGAAGTGGCCATCATTACCGCATAAGTCGCGTTAAACGAGCCGGTCGAAGGTGGCCCGCCGCTGTAGTACACGTGAATATCGGCACCCTTCTTCGTAATCTTGGCTCGAATCGGAATGTCCGTCGCACCGTTACCGTCAGTATCGGTCCAGGTCTCACCCTCATATATACCGTCGGGAATGTTCTTGAACTCTTCGGTTGCTCGCTGATCAGCATAGTCCATCAAGCCGTCACTATATCTAATCACTTCGTCACGGCCGTACTGTTCACACAGTTCGATTAATCCCTTGCGAGCAACGCCACAGGCTCCAAGTTGTGCGCGAAGGTCTCCGTTGAGTGCATCCCGATAGCGAACGTTCGAAAGGTACAACTCTGTTATGTCATGCCGTTCTACTCCCCGATCAATCAGTCGGGTCGGAGGAATCACAATGCCTTCCTGAAATATTGTGGCAGCTGAAGGCACGATGCTCGACGCCTCGATTGCACCCGTATCCAGTTGATGCCCTCGTGCAACGGTCCAAAAAACTTGTTTTCCGTCAACAAACACCGGCTGCGCGGTGACAAGATCTGGAATATGCGTGTTTCCGCGATAAGGGTCGTTCGACATAAAAACATCACCATCATGAATGTCGTCTCCAAATACCTTGACGACTTCCATGAGGAGTGTGCGAATGCTGTTGCAATGGATGGGGAGACAATCCGCCATCGTCACTTGACGGGGCCCAGACTCATGAGCGTCATAGATCATGCACGAGTAATCACGCGCCAAGGCGATCACCGAAGTCCAGGCTGTTTGCTCCATGGCAAGGGTCATTTCCTGCCCAATTGCCTCAAATCGGTTCCTAATCACACTGAAGGTGATCGGGTCGAAGTCCTTGACGATATCGGTCTGCAATGCAGTAGCCATAGGTGTCTCCAAGTGTGAGAAACGTCGTTCTGGAAACCTATCATAGCTCGTGCGCTGTATGAATTGGAAAGATTTAAAAGACCCTAAGTCACCTAAATAATTAGGTTTCAGGCGCGTTTTATATCAAGACAAAGGCATAACTGGATAATGCGGCAACGGGAAACCATTGCTATTTAAAAAATAGCTCTCAGGCTTCCATGGTCCTTCGGGCTCGCAACCATGTAGGCCTACCCATTTTCATAGCCAATTTCACGCGTCCCTCGAATTCTAAGCAAAGTCGCGTGCGCTCGGTGCTTCTAAGTAACGATCCTGTGGTCGCATCTTGTTTGCCGTCCACTTACCTGCAGCAGGGGTCGTCGGCTCAATCATGGGACGAGGAGTTTTTCGAAGTTCAGCCCGACGTTCTTCTGTTGCTTCCTGATCGATGGTCTTCTCAAGATCATCTTTAACCACAACTCCAAAGACATCTCGGGCCGTCTCGTTACTAATCCATTCGTCACGGAGGTCACGTCTCACCTGCTCCGCGTCTCGATCTAAGGGGTTTCCCCAACCTCCTCCGCCAGGGGACACCCCCCTCCAAACCTCGCCGTCCTTTACCTGCATTTGATGTGCTGAAGAACTAAACGTTCGGCTTCCATCACCGTGTTCGATATAAATCCCTCCGCCAGGACCCATCGTTCCACCGTTCACACCGTGCGGCGGATTTTTTAATCCCCCTCCAAAACCGTGGCATTCCATCCCACCCGCTACGGGCCTGTAGCTCGTTCTAAGTCCGGGACCACCGATCCACTTTCCAAAGCCCATGGCATCCGTTTCGATCTCGTTCTCTTCAACTCGAATGGGAAAATGAAGTTCAATTTCTTCGATCGGCGCTCCAGTTAACCCTCCCATGCCTGCAATCGTGCAAAACATTGGCCAGCCATCTGCATCTTTCGCAGCACCGGACCCACCTCCACTGTTAAAAAGCAGACATCCCCACACTTCACCCGTACGCGAGTCCACTCCGTTGAAATTTGGAAGGTGCGAAGTCTTCGCACCCCCGGCCGGCACAAGATCTGGAATCGCATCAGCCATCGCGATGTTAATTACATCGTGCATAGGATCCGCCGGATTTGTCGTCGCCCCTGCGGTAGCTGCAGGCCACTTTGCCAGACAAATCGTGTTCTCTGCTGCATCGCCACTTAGATGTTTAAGAACGCCGTGATTGTGAGGAATATCCGAATCGATGTAATACAAAAACGGTATCGTCGAAGTGGCCTGCAGCACGGCATAAGTCGCGTTAAACGAGCCGGTCGAAGGTGGCCCGCCACTGTAGTGCACGTGAATGTCGTCGCCCTTCTTCGTAATCTTGGCTCGAATCGGAATGTCCGTCGCACCGTTACCGTCAGTATCGGTCCAGGTTTCACCCTCGTAAACACCGTCGGGAATCTTCTTGAACTCTTCGATTGCTCGTTGCTCAGCGTAGTCCATCAAACCATCGCTGTACCTTACCACTTCGTCGCGACCGTACTGTTCACACAGCTCAATCAAACCTTTGCGCCCTACACCACAGGATCCAAGTTGTGCGCGAAGATCTCCGTTGAGTCCATCCCGATAACGAACGTTCGAAAGGTACAACTCTGTTATGTCATGCCGTTCTACTCCCCGATCAATCAGTCGGGTCGGAGGAATCACAATGCCTTCCTGAAATATTGTGGCAGCCGAAGGCACGATGCTGGAAGCCTCGATTGCACCCGTATCCAGTTGATGCCCTCGTGCAACGGTCCAAAAAATGTGTTTACCGTCAACAAACACCGGCTGCGCGGTGACAAGATCTGGAATATGCGTGTTTCCACGGAAAGGATCATTCGCCATAAAAACATCACCATCATGAATGTCGTCTCCAAACACCTTGGCGAATTCCATGAGGAGTGTGCGAATGCTATTGCAATGCATTGGAAGACATTCTGCCATCGTCACTTGACGAGGTCCGGACTCGTGCGCATCGTAGATCATGCACGAGAAATCTTTTGCTAAAGCAATAGTCGAAGTCCAAGCCGTTTGCTCCATGACAAGCGACATTCCTTCTCCAATTGCCTCAAATCGGTTCCTAATCACACTGAAGGTGATCGGGTCGAAGTCCTTCAACATATCGGTCTGCAATGCAGTAGCCATAAATGTCTCCAAGTATGAGAAACGTCGTTCTGGAAACCTACCATAGCTCGTACACTGGATGAATTGGGAAGATTTGAAAGACCCTAAGTCATCTAAGTACTGATATTTCTGGTGTATTCCATGGCACGGTGGAAGAATAACTGGCTAATGAGGCAACGGGAAACCATTGCTATTTAAAAATAGTTCTCAGGCGTCCACTGTCCTTCGGGCTCGCAACCATGTAGGCCTACCCGTTTTCATAGCCAATTTTACGCGTCCCGCGAATTCTAGGCGAAGTCACGCGCCGTTGGCGCTTCCAAATAGGAATCTTGTGGTCGCATCTTGTTTGCCGTCCACTTACCTGCAGCAGGAGTCGTCGGCTCAATCATAGGACGTGGCTTTTTTCGAAGTTCAGCCCTACGCGCTTCTGTTGCTTCCTGATCGATGGTCTTCTCAAGATCATCTTTAACCACAACCCCGAAGACATCTCGGGCCGTCTCGTTACTAATCCATTCGTCACGAAGGTCACGCCTCACCTGCTCTGGCTCTCGATCTAAGGGATTGCCCCAGCCTCCTCCGCCAGAGGAAACGCTTCCCAAAATCTCGCCGTCCTTTATCGGCATTTGACCGGCTGAAGAACTAAACGTTCGGCTTCCATCAACGTGTTCGATGTAAATCCCTCCGCCAGGACTCATCGTTCCACCGTTCACACCGTGCGGCGGATTTTTTAGTCCCTCTCCAAAACCGATCCATTCCATCCCGCCCGCTATGGGTCGAAAGCTGGTTCTGAGTCCAGGGCCACCGATCCACTTCCCACAGCCCATGGCATCCGTTTCGATCTCATTCTCTTCAACTCGAATGGGATAATGAAGTTCGAGCTCCTCGATAGCCGCTGCGGTCAAGCCTCCCATGCCTGCAATCGTCCCAAACAATGGCCACCCATCTGCATCTTTCGCAGCACCGGATCCGCCTGAAGCGTTGAAAGAAATGCATCCCCAGTCTTCACCCGTACGGGAGTCTACACCCCAAAAATTCGGAATATTCGCGGTATGCGCACCCCCGGCAGGCACAAGGTCTGGAATCGCATCAGCCATCGCGATGTTAATTACATCGTGCATAGGATCCGCCGGATTTTGCGTCGCTCCTCCCACGGCTGCAGGCCACTTTGCCAAACAAATCGTGTTCTCTGCTGCATCGGCACTTATATGTTTAAGAACGCCATGATTTTGAGGAATATCCGGATCGATGTAATACAAAAACGGTATCGTCGAAGTGGCCATCATTACCGCATAAGTCGCGTTAAACGAGCCAGTCGAAGGTGGCCCGCCACTGTAGTGCACGTGAATGTTGTCGCCCTTCTTCGTAATCTTGGCTCGAATCGGAATATCTGTCGCACCGTTTCCGTCAGTATCGGTCCAAGTCTCACCCTCATAGATACCGTCGGGAATTTTTTTGAACTCTTCAATCGCTCGCTGTTCGGCATAGTCCATCAAACCGTCAGTGTACCTCACCACTTCGTCGCGACCGTACTGTTCACACAGCTCAATCAAGCTTTTGCGCCCTACACCACAGGCACCTAGTTGTGCGCGAAGGTCTCCGTTGAGTGCTTCCCGATAACGAACGTTCGAAAGGTACAACTCCGTTATGTCATGCCGTTCTACTCCGCGGTCAATCAGTCGGGTCGGAGGAATCACAATGCCTTCCTGAAATACTGTGGCGGCCGAAGGCACGATGCTCGAAGCCTCGATTGCACCCGTATCCATCTGGTGTCCTCGTGCGACAGCCCAAAAAACTTGTTTTCCGTCAACAAACACCGGCTGCGCGGTGACAAGATCTGGAATATGCGTGTTTCCTCGATAAGGATCGTTTGCCATAAAAACATCACCATCATGAATGTCGTCTCCAAAGACCTTGACGACTTCCATGAGCAGCGTGCGAATGCTGTTGCAATGGATCGGAAGGCATTCTGCCATCGTGACTTGACGGGGCCCTGACTCGTGCGCATCGTAGATCATGCACGAGAAGTCGCGTGCCAAGGCGATCACCGAAGTCCAAGCCGTTTGTTCCATAGCAAGGGACATTCCCTCCCCAATTGCCTCAAATCGGTTTCTAATCACGGTGAAGGTGATCGGGTCAAAGTCCTTGACGATATCGGTCTGCAATGCAGTAGCCATAGATGTCTCCTTGGACAGCAGTATTCTATTTGTCGATCTATTATAGAGCATAACTCTTGAATTTCGGACCGTTTAAGGAAACTTCGTTTTCCCGAAATTGACCTAAGAACTGAGTTTTCTGGCATATTGAGTCTCATGACGGAAAAACGCCTGACTACTGCGGTCATCGGGAGCTACCCCCAACCCCCGTGGCTAGTTGATCACGAAGTTCTAAAACAAAAAATAGTGCCACGCACCAGAGCCAAAGATATTTGGCGAATACCCGAACCTCTTCTCCGAGAGGCTCAAAAAGACGCAACACTGTTGGCAATTAGAGACCAAGAAAAGGCTGGCATCGATGTTATTACAGATGGCGAAATTCGCAGGGAAAGCTATTCAAACCACTTCGCAACGGCCTTGGAAGGTCTCGACCTAGACTCTCCGGCGATTGTAACGGTTCAGAATTTCGAAATGGCCTTGCCTCGAGTCGTTGGAAAACTCGGCAGACCAAAACCTGTGGCAGTGGAGGATTTAAAGTTTCTAAAAGAGCACACAAACAAGCTGACAAAAATGACTCTTCCTGGCCCTTTCACTTTAAGCAAACAGGCCGTTGATGAATTCTATGGCGATCCCGAAGAACTGGCGATGGCCTATGCAGACCTTGTAAACCAGGAGGCTCGTGACCTAGAAAGGGCCGGTGCAGACGTTATCCAGCTTGACGAACCGTGGCTTCGACAAGATCCGGAAGGGGCATCGAAATACGCCATTCGAGCAATTGATGCGGCGCTTCGCGACATTAAAACAGAAACGGCCATTCACCTTTGCTTCGGTTACGGATTTGTGGTTGGAAAGGAAAAACCGAACTCTTACGCTTTTCTCGAGGAGCTTTCCGACTGTTGTGTCAATCAGATCTCGGTGGAGGCCGCTCAGGCCGAAATAGATCTGGGGGTATTAAGAGGGCTTTCTGAAAAACGTATCCTACTTGGAGTCCTCGATTTATCGACCAACCAAATCGAAAAGATTGAAACGGTGCGCGAACGAATTGAAAAGGGTCTCGTTTACGTTCCATCCGGTCACCTCATCCCTTCACCTGACTGTGGCATGAAGTATCTCGCCAGAGCATCGGCTTTTGCAAAGCTTCAGGTCCTTACGGAAGCGACACGCCAGATCAATGAGAAACTAGATCTCACCTAAGAAAGCTTTGCCTTCGTTATGCTTCTAATCGGTTCTATATTTGGTACTGCCTCGGTCACATCATTTGTTTTGGTGGCCTATTTTACTTTTTGTTAAAGCTTGCAAGCCCCACCAGTTAGATCGGCATGACGCGGTTCAGGTTTGCTTCAACAGCACAATCGCCCGTGCCAGGTTTTCGATCGCCTCGAGGGTAGTTGGCTCGAGAGAGATTTGGATATGCGAGACACCCAGCGCCGCGTAGCCCGCGAGTTCTTCGGCAATTGCCTCCGGCTCACCATTTAGCGGCACAATCGCGTCCGTATCTACAATTGTGCAGATGGTAATCTCGAGCATACGTGGCGCGAAATTATCATTCAACTCCGGCGCACCGGCTAGCCACCTTGAATATCCTGCCACTTGCCCGAATGTTATTCGGTACGATACAGGGCAACAGTTGTTTCACAGTTGAGATTCGAACAGAATCCGCGTTAAGCTCTTGTAACAACGACTGCAGTGGAGGGTCAGTGATATGGCGAAGTCTCTTGAAAGTTTCAAGGCCGGCGCGGCGATCGACGACATCGTGGAGGCGCTGAACCGCGACGGCGGGGTCATCATGCTCAATCTTGCGCCGCCGGAGCTGATGGACGAGGTCTACGACGAGCTCCTCGCGAACACCTCGGAGCATGATCGCGAGGCCGGGGGCGACATCCTTTGGCCGGCGGGGAACAAAACCATTGGCGGTCTCGCCGGGATCAGTCCGACGTACGTCGAGCGGCTCGTGCTCCATCCGAAGATGCTAGAAATCGCCGATGCGATCTTGAAGCCCCATGACCCGATGTCGCCGCGCCCGCCCGGGGTGGACGTCCCCGAAGCCGACAACGTCTGGCCCTATACCAGTTTTCGTCGCATGGAGGTCGTCGAAGACGGTCACGGTGGCCAGCAGTTGCGCGCGCACGGAACGGGTGACGAAGGCCCGTACTGTCACCACTACAATCTCGGTGCCACGGTCATGCTCGAGGTCGGCCGCGGTAGCAAGAACCAGTGCCTGCATCGCGAAACCACAATCTATCAACCCTGGGTCGCCCATCTGCCACAGATCCATGAATTCATCCTGTCGGTGAACTGGGCGGGCTCCGAGTTCCGATCCGACAACGGTGCGACGCGCGTCGTACCGGGCAGCAACCACTGGCCCGAGGATCGGATCGCGCAGCCGAACGAGGTCGTCGACGCCGAGATGCCCAAAGGCTCCGCGGTCGTGTGGCTGTCGAGAGCTCTGCACGGTGCTGGCGCGAGCGAGTTGGATGAAGGCCGGCGCGCATTTTTTGCATCCTATGTAGCGGACTGGGCGCGGCAGGAAGAGAACCAGTACATCGCCGTGCCACCGGACGTCGCCGCAAAGCTTTCATACGAGGGTCAACGGATCATCGGGTATCGCTGCGGCCCGAGCCTCGGCTGGGTGAAAGGACGGGATCAGGAGAATTTGCTCCGGGACGGGACGAGCAGTCCGTTGTAGCCGTTCAGGACGAAATAGACCTGGGGGTATTAAGAAGGCTTTCTGAAAAACACATTCTACTCGGAGTCCTCGACTTATCGACCAACCAAATCGTAAAGGTTGAAACGGTGCGTGAACGAATTGAAAAGGGCCTCAATTACGTTCCATCTAGTCCTCATCTCTTCACCTGACTGTGGAATGACGTATCTCACCAGAGCATCGGCCTTTGCAAAGCTTCAGGTTCTTACGGAAGCCACACGACAGATAAATGAGAAACTAAATCTCACCTAAGAAGGCTTTACCTTCGTTACCTCGTAGTCTTCCATTTTAGCTTCGCGGGTGAAACTAAAGAACTGTGCGTTTCGGAAAGGAGAATTGACAACAACTCGACCGGCCTTGTTACGGTAATAGGTCTCCATTCCAGGGTGAGTCCACACCATTTCCTCATGCCTAGAATCTACGACTTCGTTGTACTCGTCATGCACGCTTTTCAAGCAATCGACTGTAGATATATTTTTCTCAAACATTTGAGTTAAGACACTCATCATATATCGAACCTGCATTTCCGACATGAACATAAAGCTTCCACCGTGACCCGCCTGGAGGTTGGGACCATAAAGAGTGAAGAAGTTGGGGAAGCCTGGAATTACTGTACCGAGGTAAGCTCTAGCATCGTCATCATTCCAGACTTCACGAAGACTATCACCTGTCTTTCCTCGTACGTTCAATGTGGTCAGAAAACGAAGAACATCAAAGCCCGTAGCAATCACTAGAATATCGATTTTATGCTCAGTGCCGTCCTCTGTGATTACACTGTCAGAACGTATCTCACGGATTGTTTTTTCGACAAGATTGACTTTCTCGTTTTTCAACATCTTATACCAACCATTGTCCATAAGAAGTCTCTTCCCGAAAGGCGGGTAAGTGGGCACGACCTTGTCGAGGAGGTCAGGCCTTTCGCCAAGTTCCGAAACAATGTACCGGGTAAAATAGGCTCGGTGAGCATCGTTAACTTTATTTAGGGATCGATCGGGATCGCTCCAGCTCGGATCCTTTTGCAGAGCGTCGTGCGCCCTATCTCCAAACATCCATGCCGCACGAATTCGATACCATGCTCGATAGTAAGGAACCTCTCTCAATAAAAACCGGATGGGCTCTGGAATTTTCTTGCGAAACTGTTCGTGAGGCGCAACCCAGTGTGCCGACCGTTGAAATATCGTAAGTGATTCGACTTCATTCTGGATTTCCGGGCCGACTTGCATGGCGCTCGCTCCGTTGCCAATAATCGCCACACGCTTCCCCGATAAATCAAGATCCTTGGGCCATTCTGCAGTGTGAAAACATGGACCCGAAAATTTTCCAAGACCCTCGATGTCGGGATATTTTAAAGGATTAAAAATCCCTACCGCAGCGATGACAGCGTGCGCCCTTCGTTTGGTCTGTGAGCCATCAGAATGTTTGAGTGAAAGTTCCCAATCTCCCTTTTCGTTATCGAATGCGGCGTCCTCGACCTCCGAATCGAATCGAATATTTTCCAAGAGATTAAATTTATCTGCGACATGATCGAGATATTCTTGCAGCTCATCCCGAAGGGCGAAGTACATTGACCAATCGTATGGCGCGAAGGAATATGAATAGAGATGGTTTGGCGTGTCGACTCCGGCGCCGGGGTACGTATTATCAAGCCACGTCCCCCCAAGATGATCACTCTTTTCAAAAATAGTAAATGGAATCCCTGCGCGTTTTAGGTTAACCGCAGCACATAGACCCGAGACGCCTGCGCCAATGATCACAACCTCAAAACCTTCTGGGACACTAACCTTGCTGCTCGCGATCGTTTCGGCATCGGGCAACTCAACTTCGATGATTGATTCGTAGCCCTCAGGGATGGGCTCACCCACACACCATGCGAGCATCTCCGAGCAAAGCTTCCCAGATGGTTTCTTGAGCACCGCCGATTTACCGGCACGCCAGGTCAAAATCGCGTCCAACGCCGCTCGTTTCACTTCGTCCTGGAGTTCCTGCGGAAGGCCTGCTGTGTCGTTGTCGCCAAGGCCCCCAGCGCGCCTGACCCGGAAGGGCTCCTCTATCCATCGCCTCTCACCGGTCAGCTGGACAAGGGTCATCAGCAGTGCCGGAATATTCGCCACTGCGATTGCCTCTTTGAATTGACTCCGTTCCTCATCAGAGATTGAAAGTTCTTCGGTCACGTGTCTCCTCCGGCAAATAATCATAACTCTCTCGGCGAAAGATCTCACGACTTACTCAAAATCCGCAAAAATTCGATAAGTCACTACTTTATATAGGTTTTACTAAGTTGACTGACGATATAAACGACATTGCGAAATACTCGAAGCTCTCCATCCGAATCCTAGATAGAGATTATCTCCATAAAACGTGAGATGGTCGGCTGGATAGGAGTTAAAATGATGCGCATACAACGTTCTTTGCGAGCGGCTCGCCTTTTGAGTCTCTGAAAATCAGTAATCTGACCAGACTCTCTTTAATAAGCAGCGGGCCCTCAGCTTAGAAATAAAAGGAACATCCAAAATGTACAAAGTATTGGTTGAGAAAAGTCTTGATATTCCTCGAAAACAGGTTTTCGATGCTCTAGTTAATTTTGGAGGCCTTGAGAAGGTACTGCCTGACACGATCGAGTCGTTGAAATTAGAAGGGAGCGGAATAGGAGCGGAGAGAACGATAAAAATGAAAGACGGAGGAACTGTCATCGAGCGTCTTGATGTTGCTCATGAAGAAAAAATTTTCGGCTACACGATTACCTTCAATGACGCGTTGCCGATAAAAAATTACTGCGCCGTCGTGACACTTGAAGATTCAGGAAACGGAACAATCGCACGGTGGGGAAGCAACTGGGATGCCGGTGAAGGTGCAACCGATGCCGAGGTAGTAGAAATGCTTGAAGGCCTTTATGGCACCCTACTGGACGGCATGCATTTGATCGTCTGATTAGTGATCGAGAGTACCTCCGACACCACTCGAACCACTTGCCTTTATGAAGAAAGACCTGGCCCAAAGTGAAATAGAACTCCTCAGAATCCTCGCCGAGGGATGCCGAAAGCATCCTGCTTATAGGGCACATAGGGCAGCGACAGGAAGATGCCGGGATTGCGTAGTCGTGTGGGAGGCTCGCCTAGAGCTCAAACGTGAGATTGATTCGACAACTAGCAAGCAGTAGGCTCACCCCAAGAATAAAAATCGGTTAGAAAGCAATCCTTGGATAGAGAAAGCTACCTAAATGGCCTTGAGCATTACCTCGGCAAGCGGCAAAAGAGGGTCTGTGTGCTGAAAAATGACTCGTCTCTCCGAAACCATCTTTCGTAGAGTCCAGTCTTAGGCTGGTTCTTCTCAGTAAGTGGAATTTCATGAGCCAAAGAGGCACCGATCCAAGCCATTTTGTGGTAGACCTCGGTCCGAGATTGTCTGTGATAACCGAACCTAGAGGCCCAAAATGAAACAATCGCCCCCGATCATCTACACGTGGACTGACGAGGCTCCTTATCTAGCTACCTTCGCGTTCTTACCCATTATTCGGGCGTTCGCTGCAGCTGCGGCCGTTCCTGTCGAAACTTGTGACATCTCTCTCGCAGGACGAATTATCGCAAGCTTTCCAGAAAACCTGAGCAGTGAACAACGCGAAACGGACGGTCTGGCCGAATTAGGAGAACTTGTCCAGACTCCAGAAGCAAACGTTATTAAGCTGCCTAATATCAGCGCATCTATCCCCCAGATGAAGGCGGCCATCTCAGAGCTCCAAAACAAAGGTTACGACCTACCAGACTATCCAGAGGAACCCGGGTCCGACAAGGAGCGTGACGCAAAAGAAAGGTACGATCGCATAAAAGGAAGCGCGGTAAACCCCGTCTTGCGTGAAGGCAACTCGGACCGGAGAGCTCCAAGAGCCGTCAAAGAATACGCAAAGGCAAACCCTCATCGGATGGGCAAATGGGCAGCAGGTTCAAAAACTCATGTCTCTACAATGAGTGATGGTGATTTCCGTCACAACGAGAAATCCGTAACCTTCAGCTCACCTACAACAGTACGCTTCGAGCATGTGGACAGGGACGGGAAAATTTCAACTTTGAAAGAAGACATAACTCTCGAGGCGGGTGAAATACTTGACGGTACTTTTATGAGCCAAAAAGACCTTGTTGCCTTTTTAAAAGAACAAATTTCGGATGCTAAAGAAAAAAACGTACTGTTTTCTTTGCACATGAAAGCCACCATGATGAAAGTTTCGGATCCAATTATTTTTGGGCATGCGGTCAAGGCTTTCTTTTCTCAATTATTTGAGAATCACTCCTCAACACTCGACAGGATCGGCGTAGATGTAAATAACGGCCTGGGAGATCTAATAGACAAGATTTCTTCTCTTTCTCAGGACGAAGTAAAAGCCATCCAAAGTGACCTAGAAAGCGCGTATACTGAAGGCCCTGGACTTGCGATGGTTAATTCCGATCGAGGCATCACGAACCTCCACGTGCCCAGTGACATAATCATCGACGCATCGATGCCCCCAATGATCCGCGACTCTGGTGGGATGTGGAACACCGAGGGCGAGCTACAAGATTGCAAAGCAGTCATACCTGATAGTAGTTATGCCGGGGTGTATCAGGCAGTCATCGAAGACTGCCAAACCCACGGTGCTTACGATCCCAGCACCATGGGCAGTGTCCCCAACGTAGGCTTGATGGCCCAAAAGGCACAAGAATACGGCTCTCACGACAAAACCTTTGAAATAGAAAATGACGGTTCCATTAGAGCGATTGACGCAAAAGGTAAATTAATATTCGAGCACCATGTCGAAAAGGGAGATATTTGGAGAGCGTGCCAAGTTAAAGATGCGGCAGTACGTGACTGGGTAAAACTTGCAGTAACGAGAGCTAAGGCCACGGGAGCTCCAGCAGTATTCTGGTTAGATAAAGAGCGTGCACACGATGAACAACTAATCGCTAAAGTCGAGTCTTACCTTAAGGAATACGATACTTCAGAAATATCGATCCACATTTTATCTCCCGCCGAGGCCACACAGTTTTCACTGGAAAGGATTCGCAAAGGTGAAGATTCTATTTCGGTAACTGGTAACGTGCTTCGAGATTACCTAACGGATCTCTTCCCGATACTAGAGATCGGGACGAGTGCCAAAATGCTGTCCATCGTTCCGCTTATGAACGGTGGCGGTCTATTCGAGACTGGCGCAGGAGGATCAGCTCCTAAGCATGTTCAGCAGTTTGAAGAAGAAGGCCATTTGCGCTGGGACTCTCTTGGCGAGTTTCTTGCACTTGCAGCCTCATTCGATCACCTCGGAG